>CERD01127755.1_pt1 | contig 218146 bp, 199 predicted proteins | sample 530931 | NCBI WGS metagenome assembly CERD01 (sample SAMEA2621101, study PRJEB7988) | marine metagenome | isolation source: saline water (ENVO:00002010), including
CCCTGTAATCCCTTCAATCAACCCCATTAACATGCCAAATTCTGCTACTCTCTAAACCATATTTAAAAAATTATGAAGAAATTCTAACAAAAGGACAGAATATGAAATGGCTAAGCCTTCTCGTTTTACTAAGTTCAAATATTCTTGCAGATACGATTACGATTGATCATTCCCACTTAAATGAGATTGTTGGTGACAATGAAGCAGCCTTTAAGCCAATTAAGTTTGAAGAAGGTGAGGTCGATCCTGAGACAAATCGTGTTGGTGCGAGAAAAAGAGTTGTCATCACTTACTCTCAAATTATGCATTCCGATATTACTTCTACTTATAATGCGAGTCCTGACGGAGAGTCTTCTTATAACCTTTATAGTGAAAGAATGAATGAGATGATGAAGGACAATTTAGAGCTTACGGAAGGTCATGTGATTTCCGTAGAATACTTAGTTACACCAAACTTTAGTATTGAGCTCTCTGATACTTATCGTAAGTACAATATGGAAGGTCGCCAAGTCGGACATATTGATGGTGGTCTCTTAGGCGGTGGTTCCGAAGATGTATTTGGTTTTGAGCACCAAGATAAAATTCACGATATTCAAATTGGTGCAAAATACGCCATCAATATTATTGATACTCCTCATTTTGATTTCGATATCTCTCCCAAGGCCAGTGTTGGTGTTGTCCATGTTCAGTCTGATTCGACTTCGTATTACGGTGCAGGTCAAAGAGAAGAGAGTCACTATAATGATTTAGCTGGTTATTCTTATGGCGTAGGGATTGAGGCTAAGATGACTTTCTTAGATAATTTCTTTGTTAAAGGTGGAGCAGAATATCGTAATTATGTAATGGCACCTATGAAGCATGATAGTGGAGCGTCACAACAAATCGATCAAAATGGTGTTCTCGTTTACTTTGGTATTGGAATCCAATTCTAGAAAACTTCTTGCCTGATTGGTTCGATTTTTAGACACTAAAAGTCATGAATCAATCAATAAATAGAACCGAAACACTTATGTATAAATTTACCTACGCAGGCCTAATCGTGCTTGCGCTAGGTATTTTTACAAGTGTAAGTGCTACAGCACTTTCCCATATCCTTCTCTTTGCTCCTGGAATTTATTTTGCTCTACGCTTTATAAAGAATCGCGACTTTAAGCTTTCCAGCCATTGGTGGGCCATGTTCTTTCTTTTCATCGTAAGTATCTTTTCTGTTCTGATGAATTGGTCTGATATGCCAAGTCCAATGAAGAATATCATTAAAACAAAGTATTTCTTAATTGCCTTACTATCGAGTTTTAGCTTTCACTATTTTAAAGAGAATTATTTAACGGATAAGAGGATTAAAGTCCTTATTCATCTCTTTCTTCTATCGACATCCGTGGCCACTATTTCTGGACTTATAGGTCTATGGAGTGGATTCAACCCTCTAAAGTTTAAAGCGGCTTGCCATGCGACTCGAGCTTGCGGTTTGTATGGAATGTATATGACATATGGATATGGAATTAGCATGTTCATGGTCTTACTTACCGGCGTCATCGTCTATCGCAAGCGTTTTTCAAAATGGGTTAATCCTCGTTATCTTTATATTGCTTGGGCCATTAATTTTGTAGGCCTGATTTTAAGTTTTGCTCGTGGTGGCTGGATAGGCTTCTTCTGTGCTGTACCCTTTCTCTTTCTCAATCAACACGTGAAAAAAGTAATAGGATTATTTTTCATAGGAATTGCCTTTACGGGTATTGCTTACGTATCGAGTGACACTGTTCAAAATATGATTACCAAAAGATCTGAGTCTAATAAACAAAGACTGGCCTTCTTCGAAACAGCCTATATGGCCTTTCGCGAGCGTCCACTCTTTGGGTATGGCTATAGAAACTTTGAACCTAATGTAAAAAAACTGAAGAGAAGATATGATATTGGATGGCCTGAGTTTGGAGGTCATGCTCATAATAATGCATTAGAGCACTTGGCCAGTACTGGGGCACTCGGTTTTATAGGTTTTATTCTTTTTTGCCTGCTCTGGCTTAAAAATAGTTACAAAGAACCCATTCTCTTTGCCTTTGTCATGAGCTTTTGTCTATCGGGACTCTTCCAATATACGTTTGGAGATGGAGAGAATCTTTTCTTTATTTTGGGAATCTTTAGCTTCTTCTAAAAAAAGAAAAAGTGGGGAAGAACTCCCCACTTCTATTAAAAAATTACTGCCAGTTAGCTTCTTTCATTACTTCTGTTGCGATATCTGTAAGATTACTGATCACTCCAATATTTGTAGAGTCAACTTTGAAATCTCCAAATCCAGAAAGAATAGTTCCAAGAGGAGCTTGAGTGTTAACAGGATATTGGTCAAAAGCATCTGCAACTGGAGCTTGTACTTGAGCAGAAGTTAAGTACTCAATAACCATATTAGCTTCAGTTACGTTCTTAGCATATTTTGTGATTCCAATACCTACACCGTTGATATGAGCTTTAGCTGTATCCTGAGAAGGGAAGAAAAGTCTTACTGGGAAGTTAGGATCTTTTTCAATGAAAGGAACAAGGTAGTAAGAATTTGCAATACCTACATCACATTTTCCTTCAGCAACAGCACTGATAATCGCTCTATCACTTGTGAATACTGGCATATCAGTATTTTTAACCCAGCTCTTTGCAATCTGAGTGGCCTTTTCTTTACCAAAGTGAGCTACAAGATAAGCTACAAGAGCTTGGTTGTAGTTACTTTTTGAAGTTCTCATACAAAGACGTCCAAGCCATTTTTCACTTCCTAGATCTTCATAAGTAGAAAGTTCACTCTTCTTAACAGCATTTGTGTTGAACATAATGAGTCTTGAACGATAGAAAAGTGTCGTCCACTTGTTATTAGATTCAATAAAGTGAGAAGGAACTTGATTGAAAACTTTTTCAGATTCGATAGCACGGTAAAGACCTTTACGGTTAGCAATTCCATGGAAAACAAGATCTTTATCAAGGTGAAGATCTGCTTGAGTTTGCTCACCTTCAGCTTCAATTTTATTGATTAAATCTAAACTCTTTCCTTCAACAACTTTAACATTGATTCCAGTTGCAGCTGTGAAAGGCTTAAATACGGCTTCTAGTCTATCTCCTGGATAAACAGAATAGATAACAACTTCTCTAGCGCTTAAGCTTGCGCTTAGTGAAACAAGTACGAGTAATTTAAGCATTAAAAACTTCATTTTTTCCCCTTAGTAAATTAACGATGAATGATATTTAGTTAATTTTGTTAACTAAGTCAAACAAATGTTGAGCATCTGTAACTATTTCTGTAAGTGCTTAAAATTAAAGAAGTGTGCAAAGGATAAACAGGTCTATAAGCTTTACTTAGAACCCCAATTTGAGACCATTTATTAGGTATGATGAGCCTATGTATAAGACACTCATTGCTCTATTTTTAATGATCCAATCTATTTATGCCTCTAACTTTACCTGGGGAGCCTTTGGGCTCGTTTTGCACGGGGAAAAAGAGCCTGTCTTAAAGTTAAGTAAAGATATTGCTGAATTTTATAAGGTCGACCAGCTCGAGAGAATGATCAATCGACTAGAAGCTGAAACGAAGCACTTCAATATACCACTGGAACTTTACGCAAATATTGAAAGCGAAAAAGAAAATCTTAAAGAAAGAAGAATCCGCAGCTACAACTACCTATGGGGCAACTTATTCGATCAGAATGGATTCATTCTTTTAGATTCCGAAGAACTAGAAGATCTCTTAAAAGCTCAAGTCGAAAAGAAAGTTCAGTTCAAAAATTTTAAAGAGATTTCTATAAGAGCAAGAGCCGATAAATTGAAAACCATGATCGATAGAATGAATCTGATCTATGAAAATTCAATTGGCCGCAAACTTTTCGATGATATTCAAGCCTGTGCAAAAAAGGGGAAGCACACTCTTTTAATCTATGATGATAAATCTTCTCTATCTGGTGGAGGGTATACAGGGGGGAATCCTTCAACCTTTAATATCTTTGTACCTGGAAAAGGGGAGAGTGCTGAAATTAGAATGCGTTTTGATCAACCCGATGAAGGGGCTCATCAAGTCGTATCTGTTGAGGGGACAAAGATTCCTTTCTTGGCCATTGATAATATTTTTCATGAACTCGTTCACGCAAAACATGTGATGTGTGGAACGACTTCGAAGGCCAATGCTGAAGCTCAAGCGATTACTGAAGAAAATCAATTCCGTCACTCTAGGGGAGAAACAGCTGATTGGCCTGATCGTGATGCAAGAGCTTACGAAGAAGGTGAACAAGTTTGGTATGGACTTTTCTAGTCTAGGTATTTGGCTAAAATGCGTGAGAGCTCTGACTTCTTTAGAGGCTTACTTAGAAAATCATCCATTCCTGCTTCAAAGCAAGTTTCCTTGTCCGATTCAAAGGCATTCGCCGTTAGGGCCACAATGGGGGGAGCTTGATCTCCGTAAATTTCAATGATCTTCTTGGTGGCCGTGATTCCATCCATTACAGGCATCTGCATATCCATCAGAATAATGGAATAGTGATTAGGCTTGTTGGCCAGGGCCTCTAATGCTTCAGCTCCATTAACGACAACATCGCACTCGTGCCCAAGTCGACCGAGTAGCTTCTGGATGACCATCTGGTTGATATCATTATCTTCGGCAACTAAAATAGGAAAGGATGGAGGTTTCACATCTTCTTTACTCTCTTTTGTTACTTGGGCTTGCTTAGCATTATGGGAAGTTTCATTTTCACCAGAGGAGAGTGAGATCTCTAAATAAAAAGTTGACCCCTTTCCCTCTTGGCTTTGAAAGCCAGCTTGTCCACCCATGATATTGGCCAAGCGAGAGCAAATAACGAGTCCAAGCCCAGTTCCTCCATATTTTCTAGTTGTGGATGAGTCAGCTTGTACGAAGGCCTTAAAGAGCTTTCCTTGTGTTTCATAGGGGATTCCGATCCCTGTATCTTCAACAAAGAGCGTGATGTCTTTTAGGTCTGGATTTTCAGAATTATTTTCTACTTCGTAACCAATGGTTACGCGACCATTTTTGGTAAACTTAATAGCATTAGAAAGATAATTGGTAATAATTTGTCTTATCCGTGTGGGATCTCCCGTAAACCATTGATCACACTGCTCTGCGATTTTTATCTCAACTTGAGTGTGATTTTGTTCGGCTTTAGAAGTAAGTAAGTAGACAACTTCGCTAATCAGATCTTTAAGATTGAAATTGATATTTTCAATCTCGAGTTGACCAGAGTCAATTTTACTAATGTCTAAAATATCATTGAGAAGATTGACGAGACTGTCACTACATGAAGAAATGAGGCTAAGCATAGAGCGTTGCTCAACATTTAGCTTAGAGTCTTCTAGCATTTGGATCAGACCAATGATTCCATTCATAGGAGTTCTGATTTCATGGGACATATTGGCCAAGAATTCAGCTTTTGCTCTTGTGGCCTTTTCGGCTTCATCAAGGGCATGCTGTTCGTTCGTTCTATCCCAGTTGACTCCCGTTACAAAAATAGCGTTTCCGTCGTTATCACGGTCAATGATGGCGCGAGCTCCAATATCTTTAATTTGTCCTTTGCCATCAATAATCTTAAATGTGGAACTAAAATTTCCGTCACTTTGCAGGGCCTCTTGAAATTCTTTAGGAGCTCGAAGCTTGTCTTCTCCATGAAGAGTTTCGACCCAAGCTTGATACGCCCCAGAAAATTTTCTCTCAGGAATATCAAAGAGTTTGTACATACTTTGATTCCAAAAAAGCTCTTCCGTTACAGGATTATAGCGCCACACTCCAATTTTATTACTCTCTAAGATGAGAGAATATTCTTTTTCTTGAAGAATTTTCTCCGTAACGTCCTGACAGGTTCCCGATAATGAAATGACTTCACCTTTTTCATTAAGAGTTCCTTTTCCTACGGCCTCAACCCAAACGACTTCTTTGGGATTATGAAGTTTGTGAGTACGGAAAAGTAGTTTATAGGGTTTTCCATCTTCAAAGCACTTCGCTACAGTTCTTTCCCAATGATCAACATCATCGGGATGAATAGAAGACTTATGTTTTTCAAAAGTTGGCTCGCCATCTTCAATCTTTTCTGGAAACATTTGAAACATTTGTTTTGACCAACTGATCTTTTCAGTTTTGATGTCAAAATTCCATGAACCCATTTTGGATATAGACTGAGCTTCTTCGAGGTCTTGGTTCTTACTGATGAGTTGGTTTTCAAGACTTTTTTGAACGGTAACATCTTGAAAGGTTCCAATAACACTTATGACTTTTCCGTGAATATCAAAGTCGGGGAAACCTTTAGAATGAACCCATTTTCTTACTCCATCCGCTGCTATAAATTCAAAGTCCGATTCAAAGGGGATTCCCTCTTCTATACACTTTCCAAGTAATTCAGATATTCTTTCTCTCTCATGCTCAGCATAGAAAAGTATGGCTTCATCTTTTGGGATTTTCTCGCCTGGGGTGAGACCATGGATTCTGTAGGTTTCATCTGTCCATTTTACTTCCATAGTGGATAGATTTAATTCCCAGCCTCCAATTTTAGAGATGCGCTGAGTTTTATTATAGAGAAATTCAGCCTCTCTTTTATCTGATACGTCATAGCATATGGCCATAAACTCGGTAATTTCACCATTCTCATTTTTTACGGGAACGACTGTGGCATCAATCCAATAGAGTATTCCATTTTTTGATTTTTTTCTTATATTTTTATTCCAAACATTTCCTGAGCGAAGAGAATCGGCCATCTCTTTATAAAAATCTTTGGAGTGAAACCCTGAATTTAAAAGGGTGAACTTTTGGTTTATGATTTCATCATAGCTGTACTCAGAAATTTTACAAAAATTATCATTAACGTAAGTGATATTCCCCTGAATATCCGTTTTCATAACAATAGCAAAAGAATCGAGACCTTCTTTATAGGCCTTAACTTCACATAGGCGCTGATTCATTTCACGTGTTTTCTTATGAAGTTCAAGATAGTTGATCACTTGCTTGGATAAAGTTTTTAAAAGTAATTTTTGATTCTCATTAAGCTTCTTCGGATGATTATCAATAACACAAAGAGTTCCCACTCGTGAGCCGTCCGGAGTAATGAGAGGGGCTCCTGCGTAGAAAACGACATGGGGCTCGTTAATGAGTAGGGGATTATCGACAAATCGTTCATCTTCATGTGCATTTTCAACGATGAAGAGGTCATCCGACATAATAGCGTGACCGCAATAAGAGATATCGCGAGGTGTTTCGGGAGCATCAAGGCCATAGCGCGATTTGAACCACTGTCTGTCGGTATCTATCAGGCTGATAAGGGCAATTTTACTCTCACAAATTAGCGCAGCTGTCTTAGTAATCTCATCAAAGTGAGACTCTTGCAAAGAGTCAAGAACTTCGTACTCGCGCAGTGCCGCAAGTCGTTTACTCTCATTTTTAGGAATGGGCGCTTTTTTCATTTAATCACCTATAATTACAACTAATTATCGGCGATCTCCCAAAAGATCATTATGATATTTTCATCATTTTTTAAAACAAATAAAATTTACAGTCACAGCCACCGCCACCGCCACAGCTACCGCCACCGCCACAGCTCACTGCCCACCGCCCACCGCCCACAGTATCCCCCCCCCCACTTTTCCTATATACTAGTACCATGTACGACTATTTAATCGTCGGCTCCGGCCTATTCGGCTCAGTGTTCGCCCACGAAGCCCACAAACGCGGAAAACGCTGTCTTGTCATCGACAAACGCCCCCATCTCGGTGGCAATATCCATTGTGAAAAGATTGAGGGCATCAACGTTCACAAGTATGGCGCTCACATCTTCCATACAAACTCCGAAAAAATCTGGAACTACATCAACCAATTCGCAAGCTTCAATAACTTCATCAATTCCCCCATCGCTAACTACAAAGGAGAGCTCTACAATCTGCCTTTCAATATGAATACTTTCGAACAATTCTGGGGCAAAATATCTGTAGAAGAAGTAAAGGCAAAGCTTGAAAGCTTCAAAATAGAAAACCCACAAAACTTGGAAGAACAGGCCATTAGTTTCGTAGGTCCTGAAATTTACCAAAAATTAATTTATGGCTATACCCTGAAGCAATGGGGCCGCGAACCCCGTGATCTCCCAGCTTCCATAATTAGAAGAATCCCTGTTCGTTTTGAATACAATAACAATTACTACAATGATCGCTATCAAGGTATTCCCATAGGCGGTTATAACCAAATTTACGAAAAACTCTTAGAGGGAATAGAAACCAAAGTGAATTGCGATTTCTTCGAAATTAAAGATCAAATTAAAGCAAAGAAAGTCGTCTACACTGGCCCCATTGACCGATTCTTCAACTATCGATTTGGTGAACTCGAATATCGCTCACTGAATTTTGAAGAGGAAATCCTAGCAACAGAAAAATTCCAAAATTGCGCCGTAACCAATTACACCGACCCCGAGAGTCCTTTCACTAGAATTATTGAACATAAGCATTTCGAATTTACTCAAGCTCCACAAACTGTAATTACAAGAGAATTTCCGAAAACGTGGCAAAAGGGACTCGAGCCCTATTACCCCGTCAACGATTCAAAAAACCAAGAACGCTTCAAAAAGTACCACGACCTCTCCCAAAAAGAATCCCATGTCATTTTCGGTGGCCGCCTCGCCGAGTATCGCTACTATGATATGCACCAAGTAATCGCTGCAGCGCTTGCTGCCGCCGGCTACTGACTACTGCTCTCCTACATTGATCTTATGAAAGAGACCGCGTACCTAATCGCTTTCAAACTTAGGAGCAGAATGCGAGATTATCAGATCTGGGTCGAGCTCTCCATGATGGAGGATAAGCTTCATCATTTGATGGTGGAAGAAAAGTAATGAGAAACTTATTTTTTTTGATATATATCATTTATAGCTGACTTGAAAGTATAAGGAGGCTTCATTCCTACTTGAGTCCAGAACTCATTTGAATCAAAAAAAACATCATGAGAAAGCTTTTGAAGAATCATTTCTTTTTTTAGAACTTTTAGTATTAGTCTCAAAACTTGAATAGGAAAATTTAGGTTAGTAGATTTCTTATATTTACATATTTCACTTATCAGTTCGGAAGTTGATATTATTTCAAGGTCGGCTACATTATATGAGACTGAATTGAGATCAAATCTTAGTGCAAGTAAAATAGCATGAGCTAAATTTTTTACATAGATAAAACTTCTTTTATTTTTTATTCCACCGAGAGGAAGAGGGAAGGGAATATTTGTTAATTTATCTATTTTTCCAAAGTTACCAGGAGCTTTATTGCCGTATACAAGAGGTGGTCTAATAATTGTAAGTTTTTGCGGGTCATTTTTGAATTCTCTAATTAAAAAATCTTCACTTTTTTTCTTATAAATCTCATATGGTGTTGTAGGAGAGAATCCGGTTTCATCAGTAATAAAACCTAATTCTCTTTGTCCACCATAAACACCAATAGTACTTAACTGAATAAATTTTTGCAGGTTGTTGGGGACACTCTCTGCAATTGCTTTAGTAATTTGATAATTCGCAACTTTGTGAGCATTAGCATTATTAATCTTTTCGTTTCTGTGAGCTAAGCCAATAAGATTGATAACATAGCTCATTTCTTTGAGTACCTTTGTCAATTCAGTTTTGTCGAGGAAGTCATTAATTTTTATGTGGCTGGACTTGATATTTATGCATGGATTACTTCCAGTATAGTAAACTTTTAAATGAGGCTCATTTTCTTCAAAAGCTCTAACGAGGTTGCGTCCAATGAAGCCTGTTCCACCAAATATGATGACTTTTTTATATTCTTTCATTATTTAGCCTATTAAGTTATCGTATTATTTTGTTAAACGAACCTAGGGGGTATGGTGCCTGTTGTCAGATTCTTCGACTTTGTTCTTTCTCTTTTAGGACTCGTTCTACTCACCCCTGCCTTTTTAATTCTAACTATAATAATTTATTTTGATAATAGATCTCCTTTCTTTATTCAGGAAAGAATGGGGTTTCATAAAAAGCCTTTCCTATTGGTTAAATTTAGAACGATGACAGTTGATACTGAGTCAAAAGCAAGTCATCTTGTGCCTCAAACATCTATCACTAGGTTAGGTAGAGTGTTAAGAAAATTAAAGTTAGATGAGCTCCCTCAGCTTCTGAATGTCCTTAAAGGTGATATGAGTCTCGTTGGACCACGGCCAAATTTACTTAATCAGGAAGAATTAATATATCTTAGAGATAATTACGGGGTTTATGAAGTTAAGCCAGGTATTACTGGATTGGCACAAATTAATAACGTAGATATGTCTACTCCCTATGATCTTGCCAAGCTGGATGCAGAGATGATTTCTAATTTTAGTCTCAAAAACTATATATACTTCATTTATTGTACCCTTGTTGGGAAGGGGAGGGGCGATGCTGTTAAAGCTAATCAATAAGCGTTCTTATTAATAAAGCCCTTAAAGATCGTCAGAAAGAGAATTTTCACATCAAGCCATAGAGACCAGTTCTTGATGTAGTAAATATCGCACTCTATTCTCTTGTTGAGATCCGTATCCCCACGCCAGCCATTCACTTGTGCCCAGCCTGTCATTCCTGGTTTCATTTTATGCTTAAGCATGTAGCCAGGAATTTCGTGACGAAATTTTTCTACAAAGAAAGGCTGTTCAGGTCTTGGGCCAACCAAGGTCATTTCACCTTTCAAAACATTCAAAAGCTGAGGAAGTTCATCAAGACTTGTCTTGCGGATAAAGTCCCCAAATTTCGTTTTGCGAGGGTTTTCTTTATTACTCCATTCTTGTGTTTGTTTGCTATCATCAGCAACCCGCATTGAACGAAACTTCCACATAAGAAATTCTTTGCCATCAAGCCCAACACGTTTTTGGCCAAAGAGAATGGGGCCTGGTGAGGAGAGTTTGACCCCTAAAGCGACGAAGAAAAGGATAGGGGAGATACAGATACAACCAGTGAGAGTGAGTATGAAGTCCCCGCCATATTTGAGAAGGAGTTCGTATGGATTTAGGTTTGGCTGGTTAACACTGATGACGGGAATACCACTAAAGTCTTCGATTTGATTTCCGACCATGGAATAATTTAGTTCAGGTAAAACCTGAATAGGAGTGACGTCGTTGTAGTGTTCAGCGATGAATTTAGAGGTTTTATAAGATTCTTGGCCTTCGTAAGAAATAATGATGGCGTCGGGTTTTTTTGATGATTTTATATTTTCAAAGGTTCCGGTGAGTTCTGGAATATTGACTTTTTCTTCTTGGGAGCGACCATGAGAGTCCATCCAGCCGATAAAGCGTATTCCGGAATCTTTGAATCTTCTAGCGATGTGTATGTAGTCGATGAGGGCCTGACCATTGCCGATAATGAGGACGTGACGGAGGTTCCGGCCTTTTTCACGAACTCTTCTTAAAATGTTGCGAGCTGTTATTCTGAAGAGTACCAGAAGAACGGTTGAAATCCCATAGTACATAAGAATTGTTGCTCTTGAAATACGCTCTTGGCTTGTAAAGTAAAGTAGAATTACAAGAAAGATCGAAGCTGATGTGTTCGCCCGAAAGACAGAGTAGATCTCTTTAAAGCGAGAACTAAGGCGCATGGATTGATAGAGTGAAGCTTTAGAGAAGCTATAAAGCGTTATAAGGACTATAAAGGGGGAGATTTTAAGAAAAGTTAACCCAAGCCCCTGCTGACCCGAGAGAAAATAAAATCGCACTATATAGGCAGCCGCCCATGAGATAAGAATGATGCAAGTATCTATAATTTTTTGTGCGAGCGAAAGGTTTAGCATAGTGGGATAATAATCGCTTATGAATAGAATTTAAAGAAGCTTTGATTTGTAAAAACTTAAAGAATTCATTCCCAATAAATATACCTTACGGTAGAATTCGGAAATATTAGAGACTTTTTAGGAATTTAGCGTGATTGAAATATCTCGGCATAAGAAAACAATGATTGCTATGGTGCATGATGCCTTCATGTGTCTTACCTCTTTGGGAATTAGTTTTTTTCTAGCGTTTAGTGGCTGGGACAAGCTAGTTAAAGCTAGTATTAACTATCCAGCCGTTTTTCTCGTAATATTCAGCACTCAAGTTTTCTTTCTTCATACCTCTGGTCTATATAAGGGAATTTGGCGTTATTCTAGCACTCTTGACCTTTTAAAGCTTATCAAAGGAGCAACATTAGGAGTTGTTTTCTCGGCTCTTTTTATTTTTTTCTATAATAGGTTAATGTTTATCCCAAGATCAGTTTTTTTTATAGATTGGCTCATGCTAATTGTATCATTAGGTGGAGGAAGGTTGGGTTATCGCGTTATCCGTGAGCAATTTGGTCTTATGGAAATTGCAAAAAATTACGATACGAGAGCTGTTATTGTTGGTGCAGGTGCAGCTGGTGAACAACTTGTCAGAGAGCTAAGACGTTCTCCTCATCTTAAAGTTCATCCTGTCGCTTTTGTCGATGATGACATGGATAAAAGAAATAAGGTTTTACATGGTCTTTCTATATGTGGTGGAGTTTCAGACCTTACTCAAATTGTAAAAAGATATGAGGCAAATCAAGTTTATATTGCTATTCCAACTGCAACTTCTAAGCAGATTGATCGCATTGTGAAAAATTGCAGAGACACGGGGGCAGAGTTTAAAACTTTTCCTCATATTAAAGATGTCCTCAATGGTAAAATCAGTCTCTCTCAGTTAAGGGAAGTTCGACCTGAAGACTTATTAGGAAGGGACGAAACGACTCTAGATGAAAAGTCGATTAGGGATATGATAACTGATTCATCGATCTTGGTTACGGGAGCTGGAGGCTCTATTGGTTCTGAGCTTTGTCGCCAAATTGCTAGGTTTAATCCGAAAACTTTAATTCTTTTTGAAACATGTGAATATAATCTTTATCAATTGGACTTAAAAATAAGTGAGAAATTTTCCGATGTAAAAATAGTCAAATGCATCGGCGATGTTAGAGATAGAGAGAGGGTTGAAGAGGTATTTAAAAATTATTCTCCAGAGGTAGTATTTCACGCTGCTGCTTACAAGCATGTTCCTATGATGGAAGTAAATCCAAAAGAGTCAATTAAAACAAATATTTTTGGTACAAGCATTGTTTCGGAGTTCGCGGTCAAATTCAAGGTCAAGAAATTTGTACTTGTTTCTACAGATAAGGCGGTTAGACCAACAAATGTGATGGGGGCTACTAAGCGAGTGGCTGAAATGGTTTGTCTGGAAGCTTCACAAAATAATTCTTGTACAAAGTTTATGATTGTTCGATTTGGGAACGTGCTGGGAAGCAGTGGGAGTGTCATTCCACTTTTTAAAAAACAAATTAAAAAAGGTGGTCCAATTACGGTTACTCACCCAGAAGTTACTCGGTTTTTTATGTCCATCCCGGAAGCTTGTCAACTTGTTATGCAGGCTGGGGCATTTGGAAATGGTGGAGAAGTTTTTGTTCTGGACATGGGGAAATCTGTAAAAATTATCCACTTGGCAAAACAAATGATCTCTCTCTCGGGATTAACTGAAAGTGACATCGAGATAAAGTTTACAGGACTACGACCAGGTGAAAAACTCTATGAAGAGTTATTATCCGATGGTGAAAATATATTACCAACCTTGCATCCGTTATTGAAAACAGCGAAGGCTTCTTCAAATATGGAGTCATTTAGCAAGAAAATGGTGAACCTCAAAGAGTCTGTTCAGAGTAATGAATCTGACGATTTCGTTTTAAAAAAGTTATTGAGTGAAATAGTTATTGATTATCATATCTACAAAGAAAAAAAAGATAATGGACATCAAAATCAAGTAAATGAAGATGGCTCAATATCTCTACACTAAAGTTTAATTTTGTGTTTTATAGACTAAATAAGAATAAGGGAATTAATATGTTAAATGGAAAATCTATTTTAGTAACAGGTGGAACAGGCTCATTTGGTAAACATTTTATTAAAAGAGTTCTTTCAGAGTCTCCAAATGTAAAAAAAATTATTATTTTTTCAAGAGACGAGTTAAAACAATTTGAGATGGCTCAATTAGAACCTTTTTGTTCGAACTTGGATAAACTGAGGTTTTATATTGGTGATGTGAGAGATAAGGAAAGATTAATTAGAGCATGCGAGGGAGTTGATGTTATTATCCATGCTGCAGCATTGAAACAGGTTCCCGCTGCTGAAATCAACCCAATGGAATGCATTAAAACCAATGTATTTGGTGCTGAAAATGTAATCGATGCAGCTCTTAATTGTGGAGTAACAAAAGTAGTTGCTTTATCTACTGATAAGGCAGCGGCACCAATAAATCTCTATGGAGCTACAAAACTTTGCTCTGATAAGCTGTTTACAGCGGCTCCAAATATGAAGGGTTCAAGAGAGCTTGCGTTTAGTGTTGTTCGCTATGGCAATGTTATGGGCTCAAGAGGTTCTGTCATTCCGTTTTTTATTAAAAAAGCAAAAGAGGGTAAATTGCCTATAACAGATGAGGGAATGACTCGATTTAATATTACATTAGATCAAGGTGTAAATATGGTACTTTACGCTTTAGAGAATGCATGGGGTGGCGAGATATTCGTTCCGAAGATTCCTTCTTATAAAATTTTAGATGTTGCTAAAGCAATTGGCCCGAGTTGTGAATACCCTGTTGTAGGGATTCGCCCTGGTGAGAAAATTCATGAAGAAATGATTACTGAAACAGACTCTATCAATACTGTAGATTGCGGTAAGTACTATGTAATTCTTCCTTCGAGTCCTGTATGGAAGGTTGAGGAATTTAAATCTCACTTTAATGCTAAGTCTGTTCTTGTTGGTTTCAAATATAATTCAGGAGTGAATTCAGAATGGTTAACACCTGAAGAGATTAGAGAGCTTATTGTTAAGCATGTCGACTCAGAATTTAAGCCAATTTAGAAGTGAGTTTTAGCATGAAGTTTATTCCATACGGTAGGCAGCATATAACTGACTCTGATATTGAGGCAGTGGTAAACGTGTTAAAGTCAGATTTTATTACTCAGGGCCCTGAGGTTGAGGCATTTGAGAATAAAATTGGTGAGATTGTTGGCAGTAAGTACTGTTTGGCGATGAATAGTGCAACTTCTGCATTACATGTGGCGATTAAAGCCCTTGGTGTTGGAAAAGGTGACTATGTTTGGACATCTCCCATTACATTTGTGGCTTCAGCAAATTGTGCTCTATATGAAGGAGCATCTATAGACTTCGTTGACGTAGACCCTCAAACCTACAATTTTTCGGTAACAAGATTTAAAGAAAAATTAACCCTTGCAAAAAAAGAAGGAAGAATTCCTAAGGTAATTATAGTTGTTCACTTTTCAGGGCAGAGTTGTGATATGTCAGAAATTTCTGCTTTGTGTAAAGAGTTTGATATTAAAATTATTGAAGATGCTTCGCATGCAATTGGAGGAAGGTACAAAGATACGATGATTGGAAGTTGTAGATATTCTGACATAACGATCTTTAGTTTTCATCCTGTTAAAATAGTAACCACTGGAGAAGGTGGAGTCGCTGTAACTAATGAAGATCTATTGGCGGAAAAGATGGAGCTTTTTAGAAGTCATGGAGTAACTCGGAAACAAGAACTTCTTGGAGTTGTTGACGAAGGAGGTTGGTACTATGAGCAAGTCGACTTAGGGTTCAATTATAGAATGACCGACATCCAGGCTTCTCTAGGAAGAAGTCAGCTAAATCGATTATCGCAGTATATTGAAAGAAGACATGAAGTTGCAACATTTTATCATACGACCCTTAAGGACTCTGCTTTCATCACTCCAATGCAGATAGAAACTTCATACTCAGCCTATCACCTCTATGTAATTAGAGTAGACAGAAGTAAGACCAATAAGAGTAGAAGAGAGATATTTGATTATCTAAGAAGTAAGGGGGTAGGTGTAAATGTTCACTATATACCTGTCCACACGCAACCTTATTATAGAGAGCTTGGATTTAAAGAAGGTATGTTTCCCAATGCAGAAGCATACTATGAAAGTGCAATTTCTTTACCGATGTTTCCTACAATTACAGATGAGGAATTGAGATATGTCGTTGCTACACTTAAGGAAAGTCTTCTATGACAAGCTTTGCTTTAGGTACAGTTCAGTTTGGCCTTGATTATGGAATTTCCAATAAGTCAGGTCAGGTAAAACTAGATGAAGTTAAGTCAATCTTAAGAACTTGTTTAGAAAATAACGTGATTACACTTGATACGGCATACGCTTATGGTCAGGCCGAAGATTGCCTCGGTAAATTCGATTTAGCTCCATTTGATCTAATTACAAAAATCCCCAAGATGATGGACCAAAGCTCTGAAGAGATTCCTAAATTTTTACAAAAAAGTTTAAAGAGGTTAAATATCCCGAAAGTGAAAGGGGTTATGTTTCATAATGGTGATGATCTTCTTTCTTCAAAAGGAGAGGGCTATTTTAAAAAACTTGAAGAAATGAAAAATACTGGAAAGGTGGATAAAATAGGCGTTTCTGTTTATTGCCCAGAGGTGCTGGATCGAATCATTAAAAATTTCGATATAAATATTGTTCAATTTCCATTAAATGTTTTCGATCAAAGAATGTTGGAATCAGGTTTATTAAAAAAATTAAAAAATAATAATATTGAAACACATGCCAGATCAGCTTTTTTACAAGGTCTCTTTTTTCTTGATGAAAAAATTTTGGCTAGTCAGTTTTCTCAATGTTTCGAAAAAGTATCTGAATTAAAAAAAATGGCTAAAGGACTAAATAGAAGCTTAAATGAAGTCTTGTTATCCTTTGCTTTGACTGCCGGGGTTGATTATGTTGTTCAAGGTGTTGTTTCTCAAAAGCAGCTTATTCAAAATTTAAACACCATTAATAATATAATAGACTTTGACTTTTCTGAATTTTCAATCTCTGATGAACAGATAATTAACCCTACTATGTGGAGGTGAAATAATGAAGAATATCGGTGTTTTACAGGCTAGATTTAGTTCTTCTAGGCTTCCTGGTAAGGTTCTACTTAAGGTTAATTCTAAGCCACTTCTTGAAGTTCAAATCAAGCGTATACTTCAGGCAAATAATATTGATAAATTGATCCTTGCAACAAGTGTAGAGTCTTCTGATGATGAATTAGAATACTTAGGGCGTCGGCTAGGTATTGAAGTATTCAGAGGATCTCTCTCTGACGTTTTGGATCGTTTTTATCAGGCGACTCAAGACTATGATTTTGATAACCTCGTGAGGTTAACTGGAGACTGTCCCCTAATAGATCCAGATGTCATAGATAAGGTTATTGAAAAGCATATTTTAGAAGGTAATGATTATACAACTAATGCTCTAGAGGCAACCTATCCAGATGGCCTTGATGTCGAAGTATTGAAGAGGGATGTATTTATTGAGTGCTGGAAAAAAGCTACTAAGAAATCTGAGCGAGAGCATGTTACACTTTATGTAAACTCTAAACCAGAAAGATATAAAATTGGACATGTTAAAAATAAAGAAGATCTTTCTTATCTTCGATGGACTGTGGATGAGCCACGAGATTTTGAGTTAGTGAAAAAAATTCTTGAACACTGTGAAAAGTTAAGTTTTCGAATGAATGATGTCCTTCAGTTTGTAAGAGATAATGGTCTCGAAAACTATAATACCAATATTAAAAGAAATGAAGGACTTCTAAAGTCTTTAAAAGAGGATTTAAATGATTAAGTCGAGATACGAAAAGTCAAATACATATTTAAATAGAGCATTAAAGGTAATTCCATTAGGGTCTCAGACGTTTTCAAAGAGTATTACTCAGTATCCGTATGGTGTTTCTCCACTTTTCATTGAAAAAGGCGAGGGGGCATTGGTTTGGGATATAGATGGAAATCAATATGTAGACTTTGTTAACGCTTTGCTTTGTGTAAATCTAGGTTACAGATATAAAAAGGTTGATGAAGCCGTTGTTAAGCAGCTTTCAGAGCGTGGAGTAAGCTTTTCTCTTCCACATAGAATTGAGACCCTTGTTGCGGAAAAAATTGTTGAGCTTGTGCCCTGTGCTGAAAAAGTTCGGTTTGGGAAAAATGGAACAGATGCGACTTCAGCTGCAATAAGATTATCGAGGGCATATACTCGGCGTGAGCATGTTGCAGTATGTGGCTATCATGGGTGGCAGGATTGGTATATTGGCTCGACAACGAAAAATGAAGGTGTGCCCCATTCTACACGGAAGTTAACCCACAAATTTGAATTCAATAACATAGAATCATTAGAAAAAATATTCTCAGAAAGTAATGGTGAAATTGCTGCTGTTATATTGGAGCCAATGAATGTTTCTTACCCAAAAGATAATTTTTTGCAAAAAGTTAAAGACCTGTGTGTGAAAAATGGGGCAGTTCTAGTTTTTGATGAAACGATTACCGGTTTTCGCTTTTCTAGAGGTGGTGCACAAGAATTATTTGGAGTAATTCCTGACTTAACGACCTTAGGTAAAGGGATGGGGAATGGTTATCCTATATCTGCGATTTGTGGAAAAAGTGAGATTATGAATAAGATGGAGGATATATTTTTTTCAGGAACATTTGGAGGTGAGACTCTCTCTCTAGTCGCAAGTTATGAAACATTGAAAATTATTCAAGAAGAAAATGTACCAGAAAAAATAAAAGAACTAGGTCTTTACCTTATTGATAAATTAGAATCATTAATAAAAGAACTTAAGCTTGGAGAGGTCTTTTCTGTTTCAGGACATCCTGTTTGGTCTTTTTTGGTAATTAAAGATTATAAAGCATATACAAATCTTGAAATTAAAAGTTTTCTAATGCAAGAAATGTTTAAGCGAGGGATTCTCTCAATTGGTACCCATAACTTAAGCTATTCTCATCGTAGGGAGCATGTGGACTCTCTTATTGAAGCCTATAGAGGTGCTTTCTTTGAATTGTCAAAAGGGCTCAATGGTGATGATTTGATGAAGTTTTTTAATGGTAAAGTGTTAGAACCATTATTTAAAGTTAGATAAAAATGAAGTATAGGGTTTTATTTCGAGTTGATTCTGGTAAGCATATTGGTCTTGGGCATCTCATTCGTTGCTTAAGTATAGCGAAGGCTCTAGATCCATCAAGGTTTGAGGTCACATTTGCTTGTAGAAAACATGTAGAATCGAACTACTCTTTCTTTTTTACGAATACACCTTTTTCTTTAATAGAGCTTTCTTCATCAAGCATAAATGCATCGATTGGATCCCTAGCTTATAATTCATGGTTAGGGGTTAGTGAGTTAGAAGATTTCGAAGAAACATTTTTAAGACTTGAGAACTTTGAACAAAAATTTGATTTCATTGTTATTGACCACTATGCTCTAGGGTTAAAGTGGGAGCAAAAAGCAATAAACTTTACAAAAAAGCTTATTGCGATTGATGACCTTGGAAATCGAAAACATGTTGCTCATTGTGTTATTGATCCTAATTTTGGAAGTTTTGAAGATAAATTCAAAGGAAGTGTTGAAGATTACACAAAGTTATATTTAGGGGCGAAATATTCTATATTAAAAGAAGGCTTTTCCTTAGTCAGAGAAAAGAGTGTTAACTCGAATCTGGAAAAGAAGCTTGAGAAGGTACTTATTAACCTTGGAGGTAGTGGAGACTTATCAAGATTAGAGATATTGATAGATTCTTTGAAGAGAACAAGATTTAAAGGTCATTTTGTCGTACTTGTTAATAATAAGAAGTTTGTTGATAATCGTAATCGATTTGAAAAAGATGAGCGATTTTCATTCGTTGACTTTATTGATGATATGGTTCCATTTTTAAGTGAGTTTGATCTTGTTATAGGTGCGGCAGGAGGAAGTTTTTGGGAAAGGTGTTGTTTGGGAGTTCCTTCTGTTTTATTAAAGGTTGCTGAAAATCAGAATGTCGTGACAGACTCTTTGAAAAATAGATTTCCAGAGCTTGTTTTTGATAATATTAACCAAATGTGTTCAGAGATTGGAAAGGTAATTTCTTCTTTTAAGAATATTGAGTATAAACAAAAAGTTGTTCGCAGTATTTCCTCTTTAGTGACGGGGTTGGGGCTAGCAAATATTGTTACGGAGGTATTTTCTCAAGAAGTATTTAGATTGAGAGAGGCCAAAGTTGAAGATGCTCTTGTTGTGTATGGATGGCAGTCCTTTCCTGGAATGAGAAAGTATTTTCGAAACCCTGAAATACCGAAGCTTGAAGAGCATCTTTCTTGGTTTAAAGACTCTGTTGAGAAAATAGAGAAACGTAGCGTTTTTATTTTTGAAACTACCTATGGTTTACCCCTTGGTGTGGTTCGTTATGATATTGAAAATTCTAATGTCGCAGAAGTATCAATTTTGATCAATCCATTTTTTCATAGAAACTCATTGGGGGCGAGGGCTCTTATTGCACTTGCCAACCAACAAAAAAAGATGTCCTTTAAAGCATATGTTGAAAGTGAAAATGTTGCATCTAAAAAAGCATTCTTAAGAGCTGGATATACACAAATAGGAGAGAGAAGCTTTTATTTAGGAAGTAGAGAATGAAAAAGTATATTATCGCAACTATCCATGATTGGAATATTTCAAATTATGAGAAATATTTTGCTGCTGATGAACGATTTACATTAATTACTTCAAAAAAAGAATTAAGCCTTGAATTTCTTCAAGAGATAGAGCCTCGTTATATATTTTTCCCTCATTGGTCTTGGATCGTTCCAAAAGAAATTATTGAAAAATTTGAGTGTGTTTGTTTCCATATGACAGACGTTCCTTTTGGTAGAGGAGGGAGTCCTTTACAAAACTTAATAATTAGGGGGATTCAGGAAACGAAATTAACCGCATTAAGGATGGTTGAACAACTTGATGCAGGTGATATTTACTGCAAAAAAAGTGTAAGTTTAGATGGGCGTGCTGAAGAAATATATAAGAGGGTGTCGAGCTTAAGTTTTGAGTTGATCCAGGAAATAGTAAATAGGGAAATTAGCCCCCTTCCTCAATCAGGTGAGGTTGTCGAATTTAGTAGAAGAACTCCAGAGGAAAGTGATATCTTAAAAAGCAACATTCGTCCTGAAATGTTGTATGACTTTATAAGAATGCTAGATGCTCCGGGGTACCCTCATGCATTTGTTAATATAAATGGTAAAAATATTTACTTTCATGAAATTGAAAAAGATGAAAATGGATGTTTGAAAGGAACTTTTTACATCAAGGAAAGTGATGATGAGTAAGAAGATTTTAGTTCTTGTGGCCCATAGTGATGATGAAGCCCTAGGTTGTGGCGGAACAATCGCAAAACATATCAGATCTGGAGACCATGTTAAGTTAATCTTTATGACTAATGGAGTAGGTTCAAGAGAAAACTCATCGTCTTTAGAAATTGAGGAGCGAAACTCTTCTTTGAAAAAATCCTGTGAGATCTTGGGTGTTAAGGATTATGTACAGCTAAATTTCGAAGACAATAAAATGGATATGTACCCTTTATTAGACATTATTAAAGAAGTTAGTTCTGTTTTAAAAGGTTATGATCCAGAGCTAATTTATACACATCATTCATCAGATCTAAATGTGGACCATAGAATTACACATGATGTATGCTTTACTATCTTTAGACCCCAGCCATTTTGTAGCGTGGTGGAGATTCGTACTTTTGAAGTTCCCTCAAGTACTCACTGGAATACTGGAAGTTCTTTTACTCCAAATCTATTTGTAGATATTAAGGAAGTTAAAGAACTTAAAATGAAGTCTTTGAAATGCTATGATGAAGAAATAAGAGAATTTCCACATGCAAGATCTTATCGTGGAATTGAGTCATTAATTGTCTTTAGAGGTTCGACAGTAGGCTTGGAAGCCGCTGAGGCATTTTGTATTGAACGAAAAATTGAAAGGTGAAAAAATGAAAGAATTAGTTATTGATGGTGTAAAAATTGGTGCTGGATACAAGCCTTATATAATAGCTGAAATTTCAGCAAATCATAACGGTGATATTAATAAGGCTCTAAGACTTATTGAAATTGCAAAAGAAAGTGGTGCAAATGCTGTAAAGCTTCAAACGTATACTGCTGATACCATGACTATTAAAAGTGATAGAGAAGAGTTTAAGATTAAAGGTGGGCTGTGGGATGGCCATACCCTTTATGATCTTTATGAATGGGCCCATACTCCTTGGGAGTGGCATAAAAAACTATTTGATAAAGCCAAGGAAGTAGGTATTTCTATTTTTAGTACTCCGTTCGACGAGTCAGCTGTAGACTTTTTAATGGAGTTAAAGACTCCTGCTTTTAAAATTGCTTCATTTGAGGCAACAGATATTCCACTAATTGAATATATTGCAAAGCAAGGCAAACCAATAATTATTTCTACAGGAATGGCCAATATAGAAGAGATTGAGCAGGCTGTTAATACAATAAAGAAGTATAATGACCAACTTGTTGTGCTACACTGCGTAAGCAGTTATCCAACACCTCCTGAAGAAATGAACCTTAGAACAATAGTTGATATTAGTGAAAGGTTTAATGTTATTTCTGGTCTTTCAGACCATACTTTAGGTACTACCACAGCTGTAGTAGGTGTTTCATTAGGTGCAAGTGTAATTGAGAAGCATTTTATTGAGTCAAGAGAGGATAAGGGGCCAGACTCAGCATTCTCTCTTGAACCATATGAGTTAAAAAAGCTTGTTAAGGAAACTTCAACAGCATTTTCTTCTTTAGGTTGCGCAAATTATGATAGAAAGTCCAGCGAGAAAGAGAATATAGTGTTTAGAAGGTCCATATACTTTACGAAAGATTTAAAAAAAGGCGATGAAATAACTAAAGAAAATATTAGAAGAATACGGCCAGGCTTTGGAATAGCTCCAAAGTTCTATAATGAAATTTTGGGGCAGGTTGTGAACAAGGATATTTCAAAAGGAACGCCTGTCCATTGGGATGATATTAATGGAACAAAGTAATAAAAAAAACATTCAAAAAAAGGTATTTTTAGATAGCGAAGCCGACAATTGGTATACTCGTAATAAAGACAAAATCCTAGAGAGGAAAGACTTTTATCCTCAGTTTCGGGGCTACGAAGAATTCTTAAGCTCTCTTAAAAATACAAATATTTTAGAGATAGGCTCATCTGTAGGACACAATCTAGATTACATTGATAGGTTAACTGGGTCCAGTAACGGGCTGTATGCTATTGAACCTTCTCGACTCGCTGTAGAGGATGGTGAGAAATTATTCCCTAAAATAAGTTTTACTAATGCTTCAGGTGAAGAATTACAATGCTTTGAAGATAATAAGTTTGACTTTATTATTATTGGGTTTTGTTTATACTTATTTGATAGAGAAATACTCGATTTATTTGTGAATGAAGTTGATAGAGTTTTAAAAAAAGATGGTTTTTTGATGATTTTTGATTTTGATTCGAAGACACCATTTAAAAATAAATACGCTCATGAAGAAGGTATTTATAGTTATAAGATGGATTACTCAACGTTATTTCTCGAAAATAGAAACTATTACCTTGTTCAAAAAATGCCTTGGTCACATAGAATGCCTAATTTTGACCATGATAAAAATGAAAGATGCGCCACTTATTTAATATACAAAGAACTGTCATAATATTTATCATCTTGATTGTATAAGTTTTTGAGTAATAGTTTTAAGCCTTTTATGTCTATGGGCTCTCCCCAAGTTTTGGTGCACTCCAAAGTATACATCTGAACATTTATACATAATAATTTAAACGACTTGAAAGGTGAGTATACTTTTGCGCGTAAACAATTTACTGAAAAATAAATGATACTAGCAATTGGAGAGGTCTGGCGAGGTGCTAAGGGGGAAAGGCAATATGCAGAAAGCTGAGCGTCCCCCTCTTTCTTTCTTTCTTTCTTTCTTTCTTTCTTTCTTTCTATCGTTGGAAATCCAAAAATGAGAGAATGAGTGAGAATATGCAAAAAACTAAAAAGTATAAGTATGAGTTTAAAAGACTTGTCCGAGGTGTATACATGAATGAGGGACAAAGTTAAGTCCAACATTTGAAGCGGGCTAAGAAATGGGGTGAGCCTCACTAGCAAATAGTACTTAGAGTTATGAATGCATACTTGTTGACATGAATTTCAGTTAATATCTTTTTTCAATAACTGTTATAGTCTTTTCTTTTTTTTATTTAAATAGGCTATAGTCTTGTGTTAACGTTAACTTCTATCTTTCTTGTCATACTAAAAAAGTTTATGAAAATAGGTTTAAAGGTATTCTTAATTTATATTGGGATCTACTATGTCTTACCATTATTACTTGGTCCGATTTATGATTTCTCATATATGGATATTTTTATAGGAGAGGTGTCACATAGTAATGCCTCTATTGGTATCGCTTTATTCTCATTTATTTTCCTTTTAATTTATCTTTGTGGTGAAAGGGTTAATTTTTTAAATTTAGAAAAAAAGATTAACATTTTTGGATTTGAAAAAGTTAATTTACTTCTATCAATGATTTTCTTGTTCCTGGCTTTTTATTTCCAATATAAGCATGGTATTTCCTACAGACAAAAGGGAAGGCCTATTTCAGAAGTTGCCAATGTAATTATGCCACTCATGATACTGCGTCTTTACTTTAATGCCGTTGGCATTAGTTATGTTGGAAGATTGGCAAGAAAAGATAGATTTTCTAGATTTGAGTCAAATACTTTATTTCTAATAGCACTATCCTTAACCGTTTCTTCGACATCAGCATATGGAGTTGTTAGGGGATTAATTTTCTTCTTTATCTTTCTAGAGGTTAAGGGTTTACGGGGCTTTCTTTTTTGTAGGTCGAATAAGGTATCTCTAATAGGGCAGCTAAAGTCAGTAATATTTCTTTTCGCGGTAGGTGTCTCTGGTTTCTTGATGGGACTAGCGAATAAATGGGGAATCGAAAGAGCCATTGAAAGTACTCTAGATCTTCCTTTTAAAAAGTTTTTAGTAATACCATTGAGAAGACTATCTTATCATTATTATTCATTTGCACACAGTGTTGAGAACAATTTATTAAATTTAGATTTTCAAAATTTAGGTCTAGATTCTAGTTTAGATATGCTCTGGTCAAGGGCGATGTTTTTATTTGGTGCAAAGATTAGTAAAGGTGAAGTTTGGTCTCCTTCGAGACTTAATATTATTACAATCTTAAATGACTATGGTCCCAGAACAGGGGCAAGTCCAGGAATGCTTTCGTCCGCCAATTTCTTCCCTCTTTTTCCTATTAATTATATTCTTTGGATTGTTTTTCTAAGTATTGTTTTCCATTTTTTAAGCACAGTTGTTAGTGGAGAAAGAAAACCTAAGTTCTTAACATTTATTTTATTATTATTATATGCGCAGTCAATTGTAGATAGTTCCATTGAATTCTTAAACCCTATGAGTAATGCTGGAATTTCATTACTTTTTCTTCTCTTTCTGAGGCTTTCTGTAAGGCCTTATAAAAATACTGTTAATGTAAGGATATAACTATGAAACAAGATGAGATCACTTTTATTGATTTAACGAAAATAGCGTTTAGAGATATCAGAGTTGTTGCAGCAATTAGCCTCATCGTTGTGATACTTGCTGGAGGAATGTTATTTTATCGATCTAAAAAAAATGAAGAAGCGAGGATAAAAATCTCTGGAGATTATTGGAAAGCATCTACCTTAATTGTTCGAACTCATAGTATCGCAAAGTTAGATATGATTAATTCTATTTTAGATATTGATGAAAGTAGTACATATTATGACTTATATACTGCATTTATTGTAAATTTATATAATAAGAAGGCTCTTTCTAGGCTAGGAAAAGTAGATAGCGAGTCAGATCGTATTGATATTGTTGAGGTTGTTGATGGAAATACCTTTCATAAGGTGACTGTAATCTCTTATGAGTCTGAGAAGGACTCAAAGTTGCGTTTATTATCAGAACTTAAGAAAGCATCTGATGAAGTAAATACTAACTTTATGGAATATTATAAAGAGATGATAGAGTTGAAACGTGATGCTTATCATAGTCGAAAGTCTGAAGTTAGTAGAAATTATAATGATGCAATGGTGGAAAATGAATATAAAGATATAAATTTTATTAAAGAGATTAATTTAAATGATAACCTGTCTCCTGTCTATAGGAGTGTAGGTGAGATACAAACCGAGATGATATCTTCTTCAACAAAAAATATAAGTATGATTAAGCTAATTATTGTAGTTGTCGTATCAATTGTTGGATTGTGTTATACAGTCGCGATTTTTAGACTCTAGCTAAGTTAAAATTGAAAATATATAAAGGGTGAACCTCTTAGTGTTAACATTAGACAAGTGGTTAAGAGGAATCCACATAGAAAGCCAATAGCTCGGTCTGATAAAGAGTTAAAAATATAATGTTTATTTTTAAGGAATAGGTCCTTTCCCAGACCAGGGTGCCTTTCTCCAATTATTTCTATCGTGTCAGGAAGTATATATAAAAGAAGAAAAGAAGCGACAACAATTAGTAAGTCATTTAAGTTTGTGTAGGCGGGATTGTTTGTATGACCAAAATTCTGTGCTAGGAGCTTTGATTTTTCACCGAATATACTTATAAACCTAAGGGGAAAAGTTATAGGGTCAATTAAGAATATTTTTCTGAGCAGAATATTTGCTGTTTTGACGTTTTCAGCTCTAAAGTAAACCCATGCAATAATGATATATATATTTGTTAGTATGAAAAAAAAGGAATTAATAAGCTTATTTGGCTTAAGTTTTTTTGTAATGTTATCCCTGAATACATGATTAATACTTATGCCTAGTGCATGTAGAGTTCCCCAAACTATAAACGTATAGCCTGCTCCATGCCATATACCTCCTATAAACATAGTTGTGAAAATGTTGATAATTTTTCTTATCTTTCCTTTTTTGTTACCACCTAGGGGGATATAAATATAATCCCTTAAAAATCTTGAAAGAGTAATGTGCCATCTTTTCCAAAATTCAATTAAAGATAAACTACGATAAGGTGAGTAAAAGTTAATAGGAAGTTTAATGTTAAAGATATATGAAACACCGATGGCCATATCGGCATATCCAGAAAAATCGAAATATAATTGGGCAGAATATCCTAAAGCCCCTATCCAAGCACCTATAGTTGAAGGATCAAGTCCTTTGTGGGTCGTTTCAAAAACGTTAGCAACGATAGGGTCTAACGTATCAGCAATAACTGTTTTTTTTATAATACCAATAGTAAATAATGTTATTCCAATTTTTAAATTTTCGTAATTTATTTGTATCTTTTTATTTTTTAGTGCAGGAAGAATTTCACTATGATGAACAATCGGCCCAGCAATAAGTTGAGGGAAATATAAAACAAAAAAAGAGTAATCTCTAAAGGATATTGTAGAACCTTTTTTATCTATATTATCCATATGAAAAGCAATCTGTTGGAAAGTAAAGAATGAAATGGCTAGAGGTATAAAGGGATCAAACTGATTTTTGAGATCGAATAGATCTGGACCAAGATGTGTTAGTTTAAATAATATGAAGTTTAAATATTTATAAAAGATTAGTGGAATTAAATTTAATGATACTGGAAGCCAGATTCGAATATTTCGTGGAAGATTTTCCCTAATTCTATATAAGTAATAGTTTATTATAATCGAAGAGCCGATAAGAATAATATAAGGTGGATTCCAAAAAGCATAAAAGTATACAGATGAAAATAGAAGAGTATGAATTCTATATTTTATGGGAGTATATTTTATTAAAAAAATAAGTATAAAAGTAAATAAGAAAAAAGAAATAGAGCTAAATATCATTGATGCCTACTACTTTAAAATTTTATCTAAATAGGGACTGGGCCAAACTTGATAACTTTGAGATTGAATCCATTTCTTCCTGTCTCTTTTAATTTTTGAGAAATGAGACTCAATGTTTGATGAAGAAATAATAGTTCCAACATTTGGAGAGTTATCAATGATTTCTTTAAAAAGAATGTTTCCATAATTGAAAGAGAAGTGAGATGGCTCATGAAATAGAGAAGATCTTGAATCGACAATAGAGGAATAGGGTTTTGTAGACCGAATGAAATTCATATAATCCCATACTTTAATATTGGAGTAGTTTTGAACTGCTTTAATTGTGTCAACTCTGACTTTTTTCAACAACTCTTCTTTTTTAAATTTGAAAAAAATTTCATACAAAGAAGAGTGAAATGGAGAAAATACAATATGAAACTGTGTAGATGGGTGCGATTGTGCCACTTCTGTTAGAGTAGAAAACTCCTCTATGGAATTGAGTCCACTCTCTGAATATTGAAAATCACTTACTAAGTACTTACTATAAATGTCTATCACTCGTTCATAGAGAAGTTTTGCGGTGTGATTTGAGCTCCAGTTTAGCGAGCCATTTACTTTTTGATTAACGCAGTTTATATCTTGACTTATATACTTAATTAGGGTGTCGATAGAAAAGACTTTTTTCCATTCTTGAATATATATTGGCTCTCTTTCTTTTTTACTTAGATATTGAATCCTATCTTCAGAGAAATTAGGAAGGTTAAGGTTATTTTTATCAAACATAGAAAAATCTAAAATGATGAAGACATGCCTGAGTGCCTCTTTATGATGAATGACCTTTAGATGGCTAAGAGTTTCATGTAAGTTAGCTCCAGGAAGACCAAGGTTAAAAACTTTGATCCCAAAATTATGTTCAATATGATCTGGGTTTACTCCCCAGTATGTTCTTGAACTGCCAAGAAAATATATCTCTCTTTCTGACTGATCAGCCCAGTAAGGCTTATAGATACGCGAATCTATACAGGCAGTCACTTCTTCATTGTCACTATACTGATGTAGTATTTTAACAGGATCAAAATATAAACCCGATATAATTGCGAGAATGAGTGCAAAAAAAGCACCAAAAAATAGAGAAAGGTAAAAAGTAGAATTTTCTTTCATTATATAATTAGGGTTTAATTAATTTAGAGTAACTCGAATTAAGTAAAGATGGCAAGGAAGCTTGTTATATTGTATGGTAAGGGCACTAGGGATTGATAGTGAGGGTCATTTTGAAGTTAAGGGAAAAGATAATCTACCTAAATTACGATTTATGTTCAAGAGAATTTGATATGATAAACAGGTATTACCCTAAGAAATATCCAATTTTTCTAGAGGGGATTGTTAGGCTTTGCTATTTTAGCTTATTTTCGTTTTTTAAAATTAACCTCTTAATTCCTCGTAATAAGCACCTTTTTCTTGTAGGGACTCGTAACCAAAATGTAGCTTTATCACTTGTCGTAAATAAGGTAGATCATTCGTTGAAGGTTTCTTTCCATAACTTTAAAGAAACTGGCGTCTATAGGTTACCAGAATTTATATTTTACATTTTAGGGTGGGTGACACTTCCTTTTTCAATGCTTCAGTTACATGAAGTGGAAGCTAGGCAAAGGGTTCCACTGATTAGAAGGCTCGAGCGTCTTGCTGTTTCTGGATGTGCAATTTATGTTTGGAAGATTTTACTAAGAATATGGAAGCCTTTAAGTGTAACTGTATCTAATGATCATAATATTTGGACAAGGTCTGTTCTTTTAGCATGTAGAGAAATTGGCATTAAAACGTGTTATATTCCTCATGGTATCACGAATTTAAAATTTCCACCTCTAGAGGCTGATTATTCTTTCTTAGATTCTGAAATTCAAAAAAAAAATTATCGAAATAATTGCTCTAAAGTCATGGTTGTTGGCTCTGTTCGCTTTGAAGACAAAATTGCAGCATTCTCATTGGATGACTTTTCAGTAAAGAATGGTTTAGCAATATGTTTTAATGATCATGATTCAACTGAATTTATGTTCGATATGATACGTAAGGCTCTTGATCTAAAAAAATGGACTATATACGTAAAGATGCATCCTTCAGATAGATATAGGTTTTCTGAAGTAGAGAACTTTTGCCTAGAAAATAATGCCGTTTTTATTGATCCTGCTTGTCCGGTTTATAATTATAGAGATAGATTAAAGATTTTACTTGCTGGTATCTCAGGAGTTCATGTGGATGCTTTAATGGCGGGGGTTACTCCTTGTACATTAAAATCGTGGTATCATGAGGACTATTACCAGTTGATTGAAGATGATCTTCTATTTGTTTTTGAGTCGCTGGAGGAAATAAACTCTCTCTCAGATGAGGAAATCGCTCAAATTATGCAAAGTCGAGAAAAGCTAAATGAACATCTAAAAGAAATTAATACTCTTCCTTCTGATAAGTTAGCTAGTTTTTACAAAAAACTTTAGCTTATGTATTTTTAAAACAGACATCTATCTTAGTACTGCAGCTCTCTTTTACCTCAATGAGCATCATGATGGAATTGACTGGAAGAGTTGTTAGTTTAGTTCCCTGACAAGAAGCATGCCAGCCTTTGATGTATTCTTGATTGAAAATGATCGAGCCACTTTTATGATTGGTTGTGATTTTAAAACAATTGCCATTATTCGTTTTATCAAAGCCTTTAATACGTAGATCTCCACTGGTAGGAAAAGATGGCCTATTTTCGACAGATAAGATCGATTCTCCTTTTAGGATCTTTTGAGATAGGTTTTTGTAATAGTCTTTCTCTTTGTCACTATATGTAGAGATTAAGACTTTTTTAGGGATGAAAAAAATAGGGAGAGGGTCTTTTATTTTGAATAGACTAAGAGGTCTAACCAGGTAATAGTCTTTCCATAATCTACGTATGATTTTTTTTATAATATAGGGGGTTTTGGACTCACTTAAAAGAAGAGATGGGGTTGTATATACAGATTCATTCAGATAATTTATTTTTTTGTTACTAGTTATTATGTAGCCAACATTCGCAACTCTAAGGCCATCTAGATTATAGTTAAGCTTTTGATCATCTAAGCTTAAAAATACTTTGGTATGATTTAGTTTTTGATCACTTTGCAAAATGACATTTTTAATAAAGTTGTATCGACGGTAAGTCATTGATGGGGAAAGCCCTGTGAATTCTCTTTTATTGTATATATTAGGAAGGGCGGTATAAACACTATTGTAATCAGTAAATATTCGGAAGTTATTGTCGACTTTTGAAAAAAGATCTCGATGACTAAATAATGTAGCGGATCCACCCCAGCCTGTACTTTGAGCAAATGAAGTTCTTGAGCTTATCTTAATTGCCATTGCAAAAAGAATTAGTAAAATTAAAAAGTTTGCTTTTTCGAAGCGCATGATTTTAGGGGACAGTATAATTAAAATGAGAGGTGAACAGCTAAAAATAATCGACCATCTGTAGGTGCTTAAAATTCCAAAGTTTGTTTGAGCAGAAATATGGTCAAGAAGAAATGGAGAATAAATGACAAAAAAAATAGTTAGGATGTAGGTAAAGGCCTTTCTTTTAGAGAGAGAGTTAAGAGTTAAGATAATTAAGCTTAGAATAAATATTGGGTTTGTGAACCTCTTGAATAGAATTGAAATGTCTGAAATTATCGTTGGGATAGAAGACCAGAAATCTTTTGTACTTTGAACATTTGCAAAAACTCTTGCGGAGTTTGATGAATCTTCAATAATTTTAAAAATAGAATAAGAGTTGAAGTAGAAGAGGGTGAAAAATAAAAATATAGTCACTGCTCCAGTAATTAATTCATTTTTCGTGAGATTAAATTCTTTCTTTTGTAATTTGATAGATGCAAATAAAACTATAGAAGTGAGGGGGAAGAAGATTGGAACCGATATAGTCATTCCAATAACGAGGGTAAATATAATAATTATTATACTGTTTATATAATGTAAGTTACAGATCAGTAGAGCATAAGTTATCCAAACAGATATTGAATGATCAATGCCTCTACCACCCAGAACCCAACCATAAGAATGATAACAAAGAATTGTCGCAAGAATAGATTTGCCGAGGATGATAGAAGTGCTTTCTTTTGAGTTCGTTTGAATAATTTTATATACGCCGATACTCAATGTACTGAGACTAAATAGTCTCAGTAATAAGCCTGCTGCAATTGGTCCAAATACTTCAATTAATATCTGATAAGCGAAGATGTGGGGGACACCCATACCTTTGTTTTTTGGGTATCCTCCTGCCCACCCATAAAAAAAATTTGACGGCTCTTTCATGGAGCCAATTACATAGGGAATAAACCCTTCTATTTCATCATACCAGCCTAATGCAGAGAACTTCCCAAGAATCCAAAATGGAAATAGGGAAAAAAAGGAGATAAGTATTGAAATGAGAATATAATGGTGTTTAATTACTTTATTCATTAGCTATTTCCTAAAACTAGCTTCAAGTAATTACTGTATTGATTAGATGGCATACTTTCTAAGGTTTTTTTCAAATCGTCTCTAGAGATAAAACCTTTTCTAAAGGCAATTTCTTCTAGGCAGGCTATATTTAATCCTTGTCTTTTTTCAACTGTTCTTACAAAGTTTGAAGCATCATTCATACTATCAAATGTTCCAGTGTCTAGCCACGCTAGACCTCTTCCCATTTCTTTAAATTTAAGCTTTTTCTTTTCAAGGTAAATTCTATTAATATCTGTTATTTCTAACTCTCCTCTTGGTGAAGGTTGAATTTCTTTAGCATATTCAATGACATGGTTGTCATAGAAATATAGTCCCGTTATTGCGTAGTTGGATTTAGGCTTTTCTGGCTTTTCCTCTAAGCTTAAAATATTATGAGAAGAGTCAATTTCGGCAACCCCATATCTTTCGGGGTCAAGAACATAATAGCCAAATATGAGAGCGCCCTCTTTTAGGGTGGAAGCATCTTGTAGTTGGTTGGAGAAGCCTTGGCCGTAGTAAATATTATCTCCAAGAATTAGAGCAACCTTGTCTTCTCCGATAAAGTCCTCTCCGATAATAAAAGCTTCTGCAATCCCACGCGGTTGACTTTGCTCTCTATAGGAAAGTCTTATTCCAAACTTTTCCCCTGACCCAAGAAGTCTTTCAAATAAAGGTCTGTCTTCTGGCTTGGAAATGATAAGAATGTCTCGTATACCTGCAAGCATCAGTGTTGAAATAGGATAATATACCATTGGTTTATCGTATATAGGGAGTAGTTGCTTAGAGACCACTAGAGTTGAGGGATGGAGCCTTGTTCCATTACCACCTGCGAGAATAATGCCTTTCATAATAATCCTAAATTATTTTGTAAAGAAACCCCTTCTTTAACTCTTATGACCTGTATATCAACTGACTTAGTATACTAGAGGTTAAAGAGGAATGATGGATTTGTTGTGTTATTTTTTGCGTAACCCTTATTTGTTTTGTCTACATTAATAAATTGTTCTAGTATTGACCACATTGATTTGTATTTTAAATGGAGACTTATCTTGGGTGTTGTTGAAAAATTAAAAAGTTGTGAAGCTGTAGTTGGAATTATAGGTTTGGGCTATGTTGGGCTTCCTTTGATGTTACAATATTCAAAGCATAATTATAAAGTGATTGGCTTTGATATAGATAAAGAGAAATCTGATAAGCTTAATTCTGGAGAATCATATATTGAGCATATCTCTTCAGATGAAATTGGAAACGCTGTAAAGGCTGGTTTTTTGGCCACGACTGATTTTTCTAAAATAAAGGAAGTCGATGCAATTATTATTGCTGTTCCAACGCCAATAAATGAATATAAAGAACCTAATTTATCATATATTGAAAGTACCTTAGAGGCAATTCTTCCTCATTTGAGAGAAGGGCAGGTCGTTTCCCTTGAGAGTACGACTTACCCTGGTACGACAAATGAAGTTTTGAGGCCTCGAATTGAAGAAAAAGGCTTTCGCTTAGGTGAGAACTTTTTTCTCATTTTCTCTCCAGAAAGAGAAGACCCTGGTAACCCTCACTTTACAACACGTACAATCCCAAAGGTCGTTGGAGGAGAGACCAGCCGTTGTTTAGAGGTTGGAATCGCATTATATGAAGGAATTATTGATAAAGTTGTCCCTGTAAGCTCTACAAAAGCAGCTGAAATGACTAAAGTTTTAGAAAATACTCATAGAGCGATCAATATCGGACTTGTAAATGAGTTGAAGATAGTTGCAGATAAAATGGGGATTGATATCTATGAGGTTATCGATGCAGCTTCAACAAAGCCTTTTGGGTTTACGGCTTACTATCCAGGGCCAGGGATTGGTGGCCACTGTATTCCGGTGGATCCATTTTATTTAACATGGAAAGCTAGAGAGTTTGGATTGCACACTCGCTTTATTGAAATTGCTGGAGAGATAAATGATTACATGCCAGAGTATGTAGTTAATAAAACACTATTAGCCTTGAACGAAAGAGAAAAACCTGCAAAAGGGAGTAATATTCTTGTTTTAGGTATTGCGTATAAAAAGAATGTGGATGACGTAAGAGAGTCCCCTTCTATTAATATTATGGAAAAGCTTATCTCGCTAGGAGCAAATGTTTCCTATAGTGATCCTCATGTTGAGTCATTTCCTAGTATGCGTAAGCATCACTTGGATTTGGAGAGTGTTCCATTGTCAAAAGAATCTTTAAGAAGATTTGATGCCGTAATATTAACAACTGCTCATGATCGTTTTGATTATAGCCTAATTGAAAAGGAATCAAACCTTATAATTGATACAAGAGGAAAATTTGATAAGAGGTTAAAAAACATAGTTAGGGCTTAGTTTATTTATTAATCATTAAATCAATATAGAGAAAAAGTTGAAGCTGTTAAATATTAGAAATACTGAAGTATTAACTACAGATGGTAATGGGTCTCGACTTTTTCGGTCTGGAGCTCTAAGTAAGTATATTAATGATAATGAAGATGAGATTGACCTTGTATGGATTATCTCGTCGTTTGATCACTATAATAAGCACAATAGGAGTCCAGAGGAAATTCAAAGAGAAGAAGTCGGTCTCTATGAAAAAGTAAAAATGCTTAAAACTCCTGGCTACAAATCAAATTTATCTCTGTTGAGGTTTTGGGATCATTGTGTTTTTGGCTTCAAGCTATTTTTTGAAATCTTAATCCATCATAGAGATGCAAAGATTCTTTATTGTGGTTATCCAACAATAGAGTCGTCTTTTGTCACTGTTTTCTTAGCTAAAATTATCGGCGCTAAATCTATTATTGATATTAGAGACAAATGGCCAGATGTTTTTTTTGAAGGAAAAGGAAGACGATCAACTATTTTGAAATTATGTTTTTTACCGTACTTCATTGGACGTAATTTTATTTTTAAATATTGTGATTCTATCGTTGCAGCTAATCAAAGTTTCTTAGATTGGGCATCCTTTGTTTCAAAGAGGTCTTCTCTAAAAATGAAGAAGGATGCAGTATTCCCAATTGGCTATACAATTCCAACTCTTGATAAACATAGTTCTTATTTTGAGGAAGTGAAGCAAATGTACGAGGTTACTGACGATGAACTCATTTTTGCTTTTGGAGGTACAATAGGCACAATGTTTGACTTTGAAACTATCAAGCAAGGTCTCGACATTTTTGATAAATATAATATTGCATACAGACTATTTATGTTCGGAGATGGGGATTCATTACATCAAGTTAAAGAACTATTTTCATCTAACTCGAAGGTGATATTTTTAGGAAGAGTAAACTCTACTGCTTTATTTTCGTTTTACACAAATGCTGATATATTAATTGCCCCTTACATTCAGACATCAAACTTTCTTGAACATATCCCTAATAAGATTTCAGAATATTTAGCAGCAAAAAAGCCAATTTTAACAAGCTTATCTGGGCTTGCAGGTAAGCTCTTAGAATCCGAAGAATGTGGCCATATATACAGAAATCCTCAAGAGTTCGCAGATTGCCTACAAAAAATAGATAAAAAGAAATCTATAGAAATGGGGAATCTTGGTTACGATTTATATCTTAATAATTATCAACTTGATGCAATAAATAAAAAAATAGTTAGGCATTGCTCAGAAATTTAATTCTTCTTTTGAAGCAGTGTTTCAAAATTCTTTTTTTGCTTTTTATTAGTGAAAAAGTACACAGTTAGTGCGTAGCGAAATCCAGAGTCCAATGGCTTTCCGCGGTGAAGACCTTTAGTATCAGTTAAAATAATATCTCCCGCTTTTGCAGTACATTCTAGTATTGATTCATTCAAGCTATTAATTTCTTCAACAGAAAACCTTGTTTTACTTAAGTTAAAAGGAAGTTTTATTTTAAAGAATGTTTTGTGGCTCTTGGGGATATACTGAAAAGGACCACTCTTTTCGTTCACATCACTTAAGTACATGATTGATTTAAACTGATGAGAGTGAGCCGAGTCTCTGTGCCAACCTCCACCAGAGCCAATATTTCCTTCCTTATATGAGATTTTAGCTGCTAGAATGAAGTACTCTTCAAGAGATGTTTGAAGATACAATTCTCCAATATTTTTTATAAAGTTAAAGGGGATTAATTCTTTGAATTTTGTATTAAGTTGATTTGCCCCATATATTCTAGAGTCTGCACCTTCAGGATCATTCCATATATTAACATTTTGACTCTGGTTTTCTAAAAGGTCGTCAATACAGCTTTTAAGTTCGGTAACTTTAGTAGGCTCTATCTGAGAAGGTAAATGAAATATTCCATTATCATATAAGCCCTTGAGACACTTTTCATTTTCTGGGCTTACTTTTGAAAAAAAAAGAGTTCTGAAAGAGTTTAGTTTATAGATTGAAAAGATAATAAATTCTTTAATATAGTTGATCATTAGTAGACCTCTAGACTTTTATTTTAATCTGATAAAGTTTAGACTGTTGAATATAAAATATGAACAACTTTAAGGCTCTATTAATATTAAAAACTTGAGAAAAATCATATCGTTTCCTTTTATCTTTGCAAGTGCATTTGCCTTTCCATTAAGCATATTGTTGTGCAGAGTGTTTAAACCAGAAGCTTTGTCTTCTTTAATTAACTTTCAAAGTACGTCTGTTTTACTAATTTTTATTCTTCAAACAGGACTAAGGGCCGGGACTCGAATGCATGTGTATTTGGGCCATGAAAAAACAGTCGACTCTGTTCTCTCTTTTATTAATAAGGAGAGCCTTAAATACTTTTTGCTAGTTTCCCTATTATTGGGAGCTATAATTTATAGCTTTAAGATAAATACTGATTTGAAGCTATATGCTCTATTTTATCTTGCACAAGTAGCTTTTGGCTCAAATATTGGAGTATCTGTAGCAAGACGTAAGGATTCTCATGCAATTTTTTCTTCAATATCTGCATTTATTAATATCTTTATATCTTGCATGCTCATCTTAACTCTTAAGGATGAAAAATTAACTTATTTTCTAATTGAGCTTAATTCTTTGATAATATTGTTTCTTCAAAGATTAATCCTTCAAAGGAATTTACAGGGAAGCTTTAAATTAACTCGTATGATAATTAAACGTTATTATGGTATGCAAACAAGTGCTTTTTTAATGTATGGAACAAATTATCTTTTTGCGCAATTAATAAGAGCTGTTGGAGAAGTTAACTCTAAAGTTTTAATCGAATATGCTGATACAAGTATTCTAGCTGGAGTTTTGGTTCTTTCTGGAGGACAAATCTTTTCATTTAATGAAAAAAAATTTATTCAAGAAGGTTCCTATTTTAAAATCGTTCAGTTTTTAACAATTATACTGACTTTTATTGTTACTCTTTATTCTGGAATAATGCATTTCTTTTTTGACCAGAGTTTTTTACGTGTTGTTATAATAGCTTTTAATCTCGCCGGAAGGTTACCCTTTGCTCTTTGCTCTCAATTTGCAAATAATGTCGGTCGTTATCATATCAATATACTGGGGGCACTTAGTTTAATAATGAATGGCTTCTTGCTATACTTTAATCCTCCCGAAAATGAAGTTTTCATGTTGCTTCTGTTTTTCTCCCATATAACAGCTGCATTTTGTTTCATAATACTCTATAAACTTTTTAAGGTAGATAATGTTCTTGTTTTCCCTAAGACAAATAATGTTTAGTGTAGTATTCAGTTTAATCGCTGATATATTTTTTAATGGTTGGGTATGAATAGTATTCCATTTACAAAGTCATCAAGAGTAAAAGGTACGGATAAATATGTATTGGATTTGTTGAGTAGTACAAATCCACTAAGTGGCAACGGTACTTATACAAAGAGTTGTCAAAATTTTTTAGTCAATAGGTATAAAATTAATAAAGTACTACTGACAACTTCATGTACGGATGCATTAGAAATGGCAGCCATCCTTTGTGATATTAAGCAAGGAGACGAAATTATTGTCCCTTCATATACCTTTGTATCAACAGCTAATGCTTTTGTTTTAAGAGGAGCAAAAATAGTTTTTGCAGATTCTAGTGAAAAGAACCCAAATATTTCTCCTTCAAGTATTAGGAAATTAATATCCAAAAAGACAAAAGCAATTGTTCCTGTCCATTATGCTGGCGTAGCTTGTGAGATGGACGAAATTTGCAAAATTGCAAAGGAATATGGATTATTTGTTATTGAAGATGCTGCCCAGGCAATTGAAGCTTCTTATAATGGAAGCCAGTTAGGAACAATTGGAGATCTTGGAACATTTTCTTTTCATGATACTAAAAATATTTCCTCTGGGGAGGGGGGAGCCTTATTAATAAATAATCCTATACTAAAAGAAAGAGCTGAAATTATATGGGAAAAAGGAACGAATCGTTCAGCATTTATTAGAGGAGAGGTTAATAAGTATAGCTGGGTGGATATTGGCTCTTCCTTTTTACCCTCCGAGTTGAATGCTGCTTATTTGCTAGGCCAATTAGAAATGATCGAAGAAATAACGAAAAATAGAAAAAGATCATGGGACTTTTATAAAGAAAACTTAAAGTCGTCGGAACTTATTACGACTCAAAGTGAGTGTGCGAATGCTCATATGTTCTATTTGTTAGTTTCTGAAGAAAAAAAGAGAAATGAAATACTAAATGGATTGAAGTCAAAAGGTATTGGAGCAACATTTCATTTCTTACCTTTGGGAAAAAGTGAATTTAGTAAAAGAATGAATTTTTTTGATGAAAGCTCTATGGCACTAAATTATTCAAATTCTATTATAAGACTTCCATTGTATTATGGAATGGAAGATGTGGAATTGAAATTTATTTGTGATGCAATAAAGGAACTTATTTAAATTTCTAAAAAATTGATAAGGTTTAAGCCGCAAAAGTTTTTTATTTTATCTTCGCTAATCCCAGTACTTAGTGACTCTAATTTGTTAAATAATTCTCTGTGAGAATACTCAGGAAAGTCAGTACCAATACAAATTCGTCTATCAAAGTGATTTAGTAAAAAAGAAATATCATGATCTATTGAACTTCCGGTATATTTCATAATAGTTAGTGAAAGGTCTAGAAGTAGGTTAGGATTAAATCTTACAAGTTCTGCATATTTTAATACTTCAACTCCTCCTCCATGAACTAAGACACATTTACAATTGGGAACATGACTTAAGGCCTCTGTAAGAATATAGAACGGATCTTGCTTGATAATTTTATCTACTGATGTATAGAAATACGTACAAAGCAAAACGGGTAAGTTATAATTTAGAGAAGATTGAAAAATGTTTTTTAATGTATCGATATTCATATTAAAACAGCTGAATCTTGGATGGAGCTTTACCGCTTTAAATCCTAATTTTTTAATGAGTGAAAACTCTTTTTCCAGGTCGCAAAAGGGATTTAGACCAGCTACAGGAATTAATTCAGGATAAAGTTTGCACTCATTTATAAATGATTCATGAGAGTAGTTTTCAATATTATCCATCCCAATCGCTAGAGACCGATTAAAATTACCATCCTTCATGGATTTGATTAAACTACTGAATGATGAATCCTCATGTGAGGATAACCACTTTCCAGTAAGCGTGGGGTGGGCAAGACTATCGATAAGTTCAATTGATTGTTTCATGGTTATTTTTCACTAATTATAGTTTATGAATTTGTTTAGGCTCTTAATAGTAGCTTCGATTAATTTTTGATCTTCAAACTTTAGAATTACATTTCCAATAGCCTTATTTGCACTTGTAAAGGACTGTATTTCTGAACCGTTTTCCAAATAAGGGTTTACTTTAAATATATATTGAGAAATACATTTATCAAATGTGATTGAATTTAGTTTATTATTCTCAAAAGAATGAAGCATATATGATGCATAAAAAGATTTTGAATAGCTGGGAGTACTTCTTAGTTTATAACTTGGATCAATTGCTCCTTTAACGCTTGCTTCAATGAGGTTTACATTTGTATTTAAATAAATAGTAGTAGGAATATAGTTTCCACCGTTTCGAGGACCAATCTCAATGATATAAGGTTTTCCGGAAGGGCGAATAATGACATCTAGGTTGAAGGCTCCTTGGGTAAATCCTACTTTTTGCAATATTTCTTCTAAAATATTTGTTACTTGCTGAAGTCTCTCTTTTGGATGGTGAGAGGGGAAGGATTCTGCATACGGCGTAAACTCAAGGCCTTCTTGTTCATTAAAGTATCCATTGCCATAGTGTACAAAGGCTATTTTTCCTTCTTGGAAGTACCCGTCTCCACAGATTTGATAATCGACTTTTTCAATAAATTCTTCAATAATGACTTTTTTTTGAATAGAGTGGAAAAGAGAGTTCTTAATAAGTTCTTTGAATTGGCTTAAGTTTTCGTGTGTTACTTTATGAACTCCTTTGCTCCCGCTGCTATCAACAGGCTTAATGATTAAGGGGAGAAATTCATTCCATGATTGATCAAATGAAATAGGTTCAATGATCTCCTTATAGAAAGATTCTTGAATTTTTTCTTTGTTTAAAAAACTTCGAAATAAATGTTTGTTTGTTAAAGTTTCTATTGATGTAGGGGAATTACCTGGAATATTGAGTTCTTTTGCAACAATAGCCGCTGTTCTTGCAGCAACATCAGAGCCAAAGCTTAGAGCCCCATGAATCTGTTCTTTTTGAGCGATATCTAGAACCTTCTCGATATCAAGGGTACTGACATTACTATAACTAATATCTGCAATTCTATGACCGGGGTTATCGGGACGATTATCACAAACGATAGTTTTAATGCCTATCTCTTTTGCTTTTTCAATCGCTGGAACTTGAAATGCAGCCCCTCCTAATAGAAGAATTTTTTTATTACTGTAGGTCTTCAATATTCATCCTTGCAATACCAATACCAGAGTTGCCATAATTGTTTCCTGCATAAGTCATGTAGAGATAATTTTTATGTTTGAAAATATGTGGGTAGCACTGATCCTTGGAATCCCAGTCATGTCCAGAAGAGAGGAAGTAACATTCATGATCTTTTCTTTCCCATTTAATTCCATCTATTGAGGTAGCATACCCTATTTTATAGTGCTCGCCCCTATAACAGAACCACATATGAAATAAATTTTTATATTTAATAACCGATGGTCTAGCAATCGAATGCTCATGTGGAAGTTGTGGATCAATGCATAGTTGGTTTTGTCTATTCCAATGGAATCCGTCATGCGAGTATGCATATTTTATAGAATAGCTATGTTTAGGTTCATTTTCACCTTCTCCCCATTTTAGAAAAGAGGTATACCACAAATGCCAACGATCTGAGTCTTTTAAAACACATACTGAACCTGTAGAAAGTGGATCTTCATTAGAGCGGGGAAGAATAGGCGCTTTTGAGACTCTTTCAAATAGATGATCGCTTTTTTTTGCCATCCCAAGATGGTTCTGAAAAGGAGTTTTTACTGTTTGCATCCATCCTGTATATAATAGAAAATGTTCGTCTTTAATAATTATGGAGTGTGGATAAGAAACACCATTTTCGTCAAACATCCCAATGCTTCCATTTGTTAAAACAGGATCGTTGTAGGATAAAAAATCTAGCTGGGACTTATCATCCCCTACAGTAAGAATGCCTTCAAATATTAAAGATTGATTTAAGTTATTGCGAACAGTTAAATAGTATTCATATTTACTTTCACTGAGCTTCTGCCCAATACATCCAGCACCAGTATGTGAATAAAATAGTTCTGTCTTCTTATCTGCCTTGAGTAGAAATTGATGATCTCTCCACTTTTGTGATAGATTGCTCATATTTGTCTCATTTTTTTTCTTCAGTTAAGTCTACAGCATTTTGAATATCTTGATTATCACTCAGCTTATTTATGGCCAGTAAGAGCATCCATCTACCTTGAAAGTCTAGCCAACTGCTTTCTGAACTACATTTGATACTGTCTACTCCGTGAATATGCTGCGGATTAAAAAATGTAATATCGCCTATATCGACAAAATCATCAACATGTATTTTTTGATCATTAGATATAAAGTAAGCTCCACCTTCCTCGTAATCAACACCTTTTTTGCTCATTACAACTGTGGGAAGGGCCAACTGATGATAATGAACAGGATCTCTATGGGGATTTAGATAACCTTGGTTGGCTGGATAAAACTGAAAAGCAATTCTTGCGGTACAACCTTTTTCTGGTTTCATCCCAAGAAAAGCATCTTTTGGGAGCTTTCCAATTAGATTTTTTAACTGAAAAATCTTTCTGAAAACTTTAAAAAAATTAAAAATATCTTGATTCCAAGGGTAAAAAACAAACTGATGAAAGCATCCTTTTACATATGAGCGATGATCGGAGTTGTTTATACGGTGAAAATTTGGAGCATTTTTTATAATGGGTAGATAGTTTGGTAGTGAATTTTTACCAATTTGTGAAAGGTATTCTTTAATGTCTGAAATTAACTTTTTATTAACAGCTTCTTTAATAACTACGAGATTATCCGCTTCGATATGTTCACGAATTTCTGTAATTTTACTTGAGTCATTGATAAGCTCATTGATTGATTCATTATATATTACTATCTCCATTGTTAACCTTGCCCCGCCCTGTAGGTACGAAGTTTTGGAGAGCTTACGCGATATTCGTCAACATTTCGTGGAGGAATTGCCCAGAGGCCAAGCCGTTGGGCAAGCTTTGACTCCATGTCTACTTTTTCTTTGAACATTTCAGGGTAGTTAAGTTGTTGCTTAATAAAGGGGCGTGTGTATTGATGGTTTATAGCACGCCTCACCTTATTGGTACTATTTTCTCCCGAGCAGTGCCATAGAAGTGAATCAAAAATGAGAATAGAGCCGGGCTGAGCTGTGATTTGAATTTTATTTTTTTCAATAAAGCTTTCACTAGGCATCGTCGTATTTTTGTGTGTACCCGGTATTATCCAAGTTCCGCCTGTTTGTTGATTGAAGGGATCTAAAATAAAGAAAAAGTTAATACTTAAAAGTTTGTCACTGATAAAATCTTTAGCAAAGTCTTTGTGGAATCGACCTTGATTATGTTTTTCTTTTGGATACAAGCAAATTCCATTTTGTAGGTGTAGAATAGACGTTGGGCCAACTGTAAAATCTAAAACTTTATCTACTAAAGGAAGGGTGAGTAAATCGAAGAAAATAGGATCTTCTTCCATTAAGCCTCTTGCAACACCATAATCACCAATAGATCTTAATAAGGGTTCTCCATATTTTTTGAGTTGTTTATTCCAGGCCTTATCTACAGCTTCTTGAAGTTTTGTGATCGTACTCCGGTCCAATACGTTAGGTACTAAAAAGTATCCTAGACGATCTAAGTCTTCTTTCCAGATGTCGGTAGCGCTATGAATAGCATTTTTCTCTAGTCCAACATATTCTTGGTAATCCATAATAAAAGTCCTTCAAGTCGTCTTATCTATAATAAAGAGAGGTCTCATTTTTGTTTGTTCGAAATTTTTAGACAAATAGACACCATTTATACCGAGAAAGAAAGTGATAACACCTGTTGAAAGTAAAATAGTAACTATCAGTGAACCCCATCCCTCTTTATAACCATATATGAAATAATTAAAGCTAATCCAAAGTGCAATCAAAGTAGAGAGGACAAAAAAGGTTAGTCCAACATATATGCTGAAATAAAGAAGTCTGTCGGATTCAGAGGTTAGGCCATCAACAGCATGATGGATAAGTTTTTTTAACGTGTAAGAACTTTTTCCGTACTTTCTTTCCTCGTGCTCAATACTTAAGTATGTAGAAGAAAAGCCAAGCCACCTTAATAGCATGAGGTAATGACGCTGGCGATCGCTCATTCTGCTGAAAGTTTCTCTAACTTTTCGGGTGATCAATGAATAGCATCCAATTTCGGTATCATATTCTCTATTGGGATCATTTGTTAGTAGATTGAATAGTAGTGAAAATATTTTAGCTGAAATATTTTTCAGCAATCCATGTTTTCTCTTTTGCTTTTTAGTATAAACAATATCATATCCATTAAGAGCGAGACTGAGTAACTCTGGAATATGTTTTGGATTGTCCTGTAAGTCGCAGTCTATAACAAAAGTATACTCACCTTTAGCTTGAGAGAGGCCAGCTGAAATAGCCTTGTGCTGACCAAAGTTTTTACTTAGTTTAATACCTTTCACTTGAGTGTATTTTTTTGCAGCTTTTTCTATTTTTGCCCATGAGTCATCAGGGCTTCTGTCATCAACGAGTAGTATTTCAAACTTTTCTGTTAAAGGAGAAATTATCGAGATTAAACTTTCAACAAGCTCTGGAATACTTTTTGAGCTGAGGTAAACGGGAGAAACTACTGATATGTCTTTGTCAGTATTGAGACTAGTAAAATGTTCTCTAATCGCGCTATATTGTAGTGTATCTTTCACGGAGAGATTGTATACTTCATGACATTCTGATGCAATAGTATGTATGACTTTATATAGGGTCAAATACGCTAATAACTTGAATTTATAGTTATAGGGCAAAGGATTTTTAGGCGATATCGTTTTAACCTTTTTGCTCTTGAAGGAATATTGATGAAAAAGATCTTGCTTACTGGATGCGCTGGTTTTATAGGCTCAAATTTTTTGAAAAAGATAGCTGTAATAGAAAGGGAATATGAGTTTGTTGTTTTAGATTTATTGGTATACGAAGGATCATATTCAACAATTGAAAATGATATTAATGATAATGATCATATTTCTTTTGTTCAACTAGATATTAGAAATATGAGCGAGATTAATGAACTATTTCAAAAAGAAAAATTTTGTGGAGTTATACATTATGCAGCAGAGAGTCATGTTGATGCTTCTATTAAGAATCCAAATATATTTGTCGAGACGAATGTTGTAGGGACTTTAAATTTGCTAAATGCATCACTCAGATATGGAAGTGAAAGCTTTCGCTTTTGTCATGTAAGTACTGATGAAGTATATGGAGACTTAAGTGATGACGAAGAGCCATTTACTGAAATGAACAGGATTAAGCCTAGTTCTCCGTATAGTGCATCAAAGGCGGCTTCCGACATACTAGTAGAGAGCTATTATAAGACTTATGGTCTTGATTGCGTTATTACAAGATGCTCTAATAATTATGGACCCTATCAGTTTCCTGAAAAAATGATCCCTCTTATGATTAAAAACTCTCTTAAGGGAGAGAAGTTACCTGTATATGGGACTGGTAAGAACATAAGAGATTGGATATTTGTGGATGATCATAATAAAGGTGTTTGGATGGCCTTTAAGAGCGGCAGTGCTGGAGAAGTTTATAACTTTGGTGGAAATACAGAAAAACAAAATATAGAGGTAGTGAAGCAAATCTTAAATGAACTCAATCAAAGTGTAGACTTAATTACTTTTGTGACCGATAGAAAAGGACACGATTGGCGTTATGCTATGAATTATGCTAAGGCGAGTAGGGAGCTAGGTTGGACTCCATCCGTAGATTTTGAAGAAGGCCTAAGGAGAACAATAAAGTGGTATAGTGAGAATGTTGATTGGCTTGAGAATTTTTAAATTCTGTATAAAAGGTATATATAGAGCAGGAATGTTATTATGAAAGTTGGAATTATTGGTGCAAATAGTTTTATTGCTAAAGCATTTTGTAAGGAAGTGTTTTTTATATTTTCGTTAGTTCTTTTTAGAAGAAAAGGGCCTTAGGAGCTTGCGCACTCTGGCAAGTGCAAGATAATTAATGACGATTTTGATTTTGATGAAAGCATTTGCATGGCTTAGATACTGTGATTAATTTTGTAGCTATAGTTCATCGAGTAGGTGCTCTTGGTTGGGATTATGAGAAAATAAATTAATTATCGTTGTATCTATTAAAATTATATGGAAGGTTTAAATTAATGACCGAAAAAAGAGTTGGCTGCAAAGAGAAATTCTTCAAAGCTTACAATAATCAAACCTTCAATGATTCATGGTATTTAATGAAAACGATAAATCGTTATGATAAATTTCTACTTTTTCCTTTTTTTAAGGGAATCAATAATGGTAGAAGATTTTGGAGTTTTTATTCAATTGTAAACATTCTTGAGAAAATTGTCATAACTCAAAAAGAAGATGTATTTGTTTTTTTTGCGAATAAAATTTCAGAAAATATATACTTTAAATATGACTCTAGTAAGAATTAAGATGGGAGTAATTTTGCAAAAAAAAACATTTTTATATTCACTTCTTGGAAAGCCTTTTTTTTATAGACTAGTGCAGTGGGGATTTGATCACAAAAAGACACGTTCTCAATTTAGAGAGCTTCTGGGAGATATTAAAGGAAAAAAAATACTTGATGTCGGCTGTGGCCCTGGAGATGATGCAGAGGTTTTTAAAGAAGGAACCTATATCGGCATAGATATCTCATCAAATTATATTAATGAAGCAAACCAGTCATATGGACATATTGGACAATTTTTTTGCACATCAATTGATGATATAAATGACTTAAACCTCTCATGTGTCGATGTGTTTATTTTAAAGGGTGTTCTTCATCATTTAAGCGATACGCAAATTAAATCAATGATGGAAAGCTTTGAGAATATAAAAAATGAAAATGCAATTGTCGTTACACTTGATCCTGTGTTTTTTGATAATCAAGGGTGGTGTGAGAGAGTTCTTGCAGAAATGGACAGGGGCGAGGCAGTAAGGCACCAAGAGGCTTATCTCCAATTGATTAAACCATTCTGCACTAATGTTGAAACTTATAGAACGCATCAATTTCTTCCACCCTATGATCGTTTACTTATGAAGTGCCACTTAGTATGAGGCACTGTTGAGAATCTAATTTTACAGGTTAATTTAAGGTTTAATTAATATTAAAATATCGAGTTTAAATGAATACACTCATTTTTGTAGTAGTTAGATTTGAATAATATGAATTAGGAGCTAGGTGCTTTTGGATTACAAACTATTAAGCATGATTTAAAGGGAGCCTCAAAACTTTTTCATGATAAAAGTTCTAAATCTAGAAAACGAGTGATTAATTTGGACATTAATTCAAGAGCATGGTCTTGACTTGCTTTATCTATTAATGTTTTCCAATTTTGTAGGGAGGAGCTCTGAAGAAAAACAATTGGGAAAAGGGTCATAAATGAGTTCGACTTCAAAGTATACTAATGAAAGTTTATTTTAAAGACTTTTTTTAGTATTTCGAGGAAAGTGTCAAGCATATGAATCTTCCTCTGGTCACAAAAAAGATGTAGGAAGTAGCTGTTATGAAGATCTTTCCGTTGGGATCAGGTTTTTTTTATTTTTTGGAGGAAGTCAACAAGGGCTTCTATAAGCTCAATGACATCAAAGAGTCCAAGACTTGAAAAAATTAAGTTAACATCTTCAATTTTAGACTTGTGTATAGATTTTAGATATCCGAGTTGAGTATTTTTACATCCATTCTTTCTTGGCTCTATTAAATGAATCTCTGAATTGCTATAGAGGTTTTTTTATGTTTCGATATATAACAACTAACTCCTCCCTATATCTGCAAATTTTGGAACCATTCCAACTTCTTGAGTTAAGAAGCCGATGGCTTTAAAGTTTCAATCTAAAGTATTATGTAGTAATGTTGGATTCATCGGTACAATCATGAGCAATGGCGTGAGCATATTTTGTTTTGTGGTAACAGCTCTTAACCATTCTCGTTAAGATCTTTGCAGGTACTTTATTCCGATCCTAAATTTATTACCTTTTTATAATATCAGTAATGCTTGCATAAAAGAGCTAGTAAAAAGCCCCTAATCCTACCTGTTAATGCACAGATAGGATAAATCGAAGTTTTAATTTTTAATCTAAGTATTAACTTAATAAATTGAAAGATGGGAAGAAGAATCATTTCTAGAAGCTCTAAAAGTACTAATGACTTTCTATTAAAAATTAGCCATTTTGATACAAGTGCACCCTTTCCTCTTCCATACCGAAAGGCTTTATCACAACTAGAGCTAAAGTCCCCAGCATACGGCTTAATGTGTAGAACTCTAAGTTCGGGCGAGTACTTCATCTTAATTTTATGAAAGTAAGCTTTCCAAGCAAAATCAGTCTCCTCACCACTTCCCCAATAAGAGCCCGCACCAAACCTTTCATCGAAACCATTAAGTTCACGAAAGATCTCAGATTGAACACTAAAGTTTGAGCCCATGAGAAGCTTTGTATTGATAAATTTATTAAGATCTCCTCCAATCTTATGGCGAGGTGAGTAGAACTCGAAATTGTCATCACGAATGATGGAGCCTGCAAAGATGCGAACATCAGGATTTTCCTTAACAACACTTACAAATGTTTCAAGATAATTATCATCAAAATAACCATCATCATCACAGAAAATAATCCAGCCCTCGATTTCCTCTTTTAATAGAGAGTTTCTGGCAACAGAAACACAATTGGATTCAGATTTAATCCTTCTAAATTTTGGATGATTTGTAATATCTTGGGGGAGATTGAGGGGGGGATCATTTTGATCGATGAGAATAACTTGTTCGAGATAATCAGATTGCTTAAGAGATGAATAAAGTGATCTTGAAACCAAATCAGTACTTCGTTTGTATGTATTGGTTACAACAGTAATAGTGAGGTCAGTTTTAGTATTCACTTTTAACATTCTCTTATGTGATTATTTTGGAAGTCTTTATAGGACAGGGCCAAGCCTCTTTTAAGGTTCGTTTTTGGCTCCCAGCCCATGCTTTTGATTAAACGACAATCTAATAACTTTCTGGGAGTGCCATCTGGTTTTGAAGTATCAAACTCTAATTCACCTTTAAAGCCTACGACATTACTTATAGTACTTGCTACTTCAGCAATGGAGAGATCTTCGCCAAAGCCGACATTCACATGAGAGCAACGCTTTTCAACATGATTCCAGTACTCTTCTTTTGAAAGGCCCATAAGGTAGACACAAGCTCTTGCTAGGTCTTCGACATAGAGAAACTCTCTTTTCGGTGTGCCTGTTCCCCAGATGGAAACACTTTTACTGTTATTTGTTTTAGCTTCATGAAAGCGTCTGATAAGAGCCGGGATAACGTGAGAGTTTTCTGGATGATAATTATCACCAGGGCCATAGAGGTTGGTTGGCATAGCTGATCTAAAGTCAGAACCATGTTGGCGATGATAAGATTCGCAAAGTTTTATGCCGGCGATTTTGGCCAGAGCGTAGGGCTCATTTGTTGGTTCTAGTGGACCTTCGAGCAATTGTTTTTCATTTATGGGCTGCTTTGCATGCTTTGGATAAATGCAAGATGAGCCAAGAAAAAGAAGTTTATTAACAGATGTTCGATGAGAAGCCTCAATGACATGAGACTCAATCATAAGGTTTTGATAGATAAAATCGGCAGGGTAGGTGTTGTTGGCATGAATACCGCCAACCTTTGCAGCAGCAAGATAAACTTCGTCGAAATTGTGCTTTCCAAAGAAGTCGAAAACTTCGTTTTGCTGTGTAAGATCAAGTTCGTTGCGAGCTGCCGTAATGATTTCAGCATTACTATCCTTTTGAAGCTCTCTGGAAATTGCAGAACCTACCATTCCTTGGTGTCCTGCAATAAAGACTTTCTTTTTAGCGCTACTCATAAGTTACTCAAAGCTAAGAGGAGAGTTATGACCATTTTCTTTAAGAAAGGACAATTTCTTTGCTGTTTTCAAGTCTTCTGCAATCATTTCAGCACAGAGTTGTTCAATATTATATTTTGGCTTCCACCCAAGTTTTTCCTGAGCTTTTCTAGGATCTCCGAGAAGAGTTTCAACTTCAGCTGGGCGATAATAGCGCTTATCAACTTTAATTATGGTATCTCCGACTTTTAGTCCTTTCGATATTGTCGAATCAACAGACTTAATAATTCCAATTTCGCTTTCTTCTTTACCTTGAAATTCAAGTTCTATTCCTAGGCCCATCGCTGAAAGAGTCACAAAGTCGCGAACACTGATCTGTTCTCCTGTTGCAATGACAAAGTCTTCAGGCTTATCTTGCTGAAGCATAAGCCACATGGCTTCAACGTAATCACGGGCATGTCCCCAATCTCGTTTAGCATTGAGATTCCCAAGATAGAGGCAGTTATCAAGCCCTTGAGATATGTTAGCAAGTCCTCTAGTTATTTTTCTTGTTACAAAGGTCTCTCCTCTCCTAGGTGACTCATGATTGAAGAGAATGCCGTTGCAAGCATACATATTATAGGATTCACGATAATTAACGGTAATCCAGTAGCCATATATTTTTGCACAAGCATAGGGAGAACGTGGATAGAAGGGAGTTGATTCTTTTTGCGGAGTCTCTTGAACAAGTCCGTAGAGCTCACTAGTAGAAGCTTGATAAATTTTGGTTTTTTTAGTAAGTCCGAGCATTCGGACAGCCTCGAGAATTCTGAGTGTACCTATACCGTCAACATTCGCAGTATACTCAGGTGTGTCAAAGCTAACTTGAACGTGAGACATTGCACCAAGGTTGTAGATTTCATCTGGTTTAATATCGGAAATAAGTCTGATGATATTTCCTGTATCAGTAAGATCTCCGTAGTGTAACTTTAATTTACGATTGCTTTCATGTGGATCTTGGTATAGGTGATCAATCCGCTCTGTATTGAAAAGAGAGGATCTACGTTTAATTCCGTGAACTTCATACCCTTTTGAGAGAAGGAGTTCTGCTAGGTAAGAGCCATCCTGCCCAGTTATTCCCGTTATTAAAGCTTTTTTCATTTAACATCTTGGTTAAAGGTTTTTTTTAATGATAATATCGAAATTCAAGAGAATAGACAATTTTTTATAGTGATGTGGGCTAGAGTTTTAGCTGTGAAAATGAGGATCTCTAGGGCTAACGTATCTTAGATTTTTTTTCTTACCTTGCGATAATGTAAGACTTTTGAAAATCGAAAATAATATTATAGATAGACAATTTTTAAGTTAAGTTCGATTTTGTAATCAATTTTTACTTTTATTTCGGAGATAATAGATTGCTTCATAGGTTGTTGGTTGTTACTTTTTTTACTTTAGGCTTTAATCATATTCTTATTTATGCTCCGGCTATCGCATTCCTACTGAGCTTTATTATTTATGATGGCCAGCAGATTAAGCTGAATATTAAGCCGAGATATTTAGCTCTTTTAAGTCTAAGCGTCACTTATCTTGGAGTTTGTTATTTTAGTGAATACTATACATTCTCTGAGCCTTATAAGCCATTTATTAAAATTGTAGTAGGTCTTGTCCTTCTGACCTACTCTACAATCAGCTTAACGAAGAAGGATAATATCACTTTATTAATAGCTTACTTCATAGGTGTTCTTTTAAATGTTGGAGCGATAATGGTCTTTAACATTTTCATCCAAAGGGGAGGGTATGGGGCGCTGCGCAGTGTCTTTACTGAAGGAGTTGAGAACTCACCCATCTTTTCAAATCTAATAGCTCTTTGCGTCGCTTTTTTTATTCCGTTTGCTATTTTTTTTAAAAAGAAGTGGATATATCTTTTAACCTATTCTGTCTTACTCTTAATTTATATATATTTTGGTATTTTCCTTAAGGCAAAGGCCTTTGTAATTATTCTGGGCTTAGCTTTAATTTTATTTCCCCTTGTATTTGAAGCTAAGGCATTTAATAAAAAAATATATATTCTGATTTACTTAACCATAGGTTCATTTTTTTTTCTTTTGATTGAAAATACGAAAATAGGACATGCTCTAATTTATAGATTTGAAAACTTCTCTGGAACTAGGATTGAACTCTTAAAGGATGGTTTTATTAAATTAAAATCTTATCCACTTGGAGGCTTCTCTCCCAATCAAAGTATCGTCAAGTTACCTTGGTTTCATAATATATTTTTAGATACTGCAAGGCTGTCTGGATTCTTTGGTCTCACGCTTTTTCTTTTAATCATTTCGTTCACTTTGTACAGTTCTCCTTTTCCTAAGAAGAACTTTAATAAACTTCCTATGTGGACATGGTTGTTTTCATTTATTCTTATGCAGCAAGAAGTGATTATAGAGGGAAGTCATATTCTATTATTTATTTTTCTAATGTCATCGTTTCTTATGATAATTCCAGAGGCTGTAGGCGAAGATCGATCTTAACTTGATGATAAACATTTCTTTTGTTCTATGGTTAGTTAGGTCTGCAAATAAACTTGAAAATGATGAACTTATTAATGTTGAAATGGCTGCGCCAGCACCACCATATATTGGGATGAGATAATAGTTTAAAATAATATTAGAAATACATCCAATTATACTTCTTCTTAGAGTTAGGGTAGTTAGACCTTCAGTAACAAGCCATTTTCCACTAACTAATCCCATTGAAACAAAAACTCCGTTCCATATGTGAATTTTTAAAATTGATGTTGCTTCATTATATTGTTCACCGTAAAGAAGGCCAATTACAAAATTTGCAGATAATGACATGAAGATAGCAAAAGCTAAGGAAGAGAATACAAGTGCATCCATAAGTCTTTGAACTCTAATACCATAAACTTCTTGTCCCTTGTCCTTTTTGGCATTAATTATTGCAGGGAAAAGAGAGGCTGTTAGAATCATGGGAATACTGTACCAGATTTCTGTAAACTTAAGAGCAGCGGCATACTCCCCAACTGACTTCTTGTCGATCATTTGCCCGAGCATAACTTGATCAATTTTCATATACAGAGAGATTAGTAGCCCTGATAGCATGAGAGGCCAAGAAGCTTTTAAAAGCTCCTTCGCTGTCGCTTTAGAGAATCTAAAAGGAGTATGATAATTATTTCTATGGATGAAGAAGTAATAGATAGATAAGCCACCTGCCCCAAGTAAGAACTCGAGCGCCATTGCATAGGCAAAATAAATAGTCGATAAGTTAAGATAAATGAAAAATGCGATAAGAAGCTTACTTATAATTAAAGAAATTAAGAAAATAAAGACGCTTACTTTAGATTTTACCTGAGATTGAAAATAGAGGTCAAAAATATAAAGTATTTGAAATACCACAGTGGTCGAAAAAACTAGAATAATCTCAAATGAATTAGCCTCAATATTAAATAAGTAGCAAGATAAGATGAGTAGAGGATAGTAAATAAAAACAGAACCAAGGGATTTTAACAAAAGGGAGGTCCCTAAAACTTCTCCTAGGCTAGTTGTTCTTTTAACAATTTCTTTAACAATTACCTCATCTAGACCTAGGGTGGAAAAGGCCTTGAAAAGAAATACGAAGCTCATTGCGTAATTGAGAGTTCCAAAGTCTTCAGGACCTAAATACCGAGCAAGCCAAACAGATACAAATAGTCCAAAAAAAAGTCTTATCGCTTTCTCTATGAGAAGCCAGACTGTGTTTGAAGCATAGCGTTTGAAACCATCATGGCTAAATATTTTCATTATGAATCTCGGTATGGAATAAAGTTAATACGTCTCACAATACTATCTTTATTAATTTAGTTGAACTAAAATGCTCTTCAATATGAAAATATCAATAATCTCAATTACATTCAATAACTATGAAGAACTCATTAAAACTCTTCGAAGTATACCGGAAGACCCTAGAGTCGAAATAGTTGTGATAAATGGTGGGGGATGCGAACAAACAAAGGATTTTTTAGAAAATAATTCCGAAATTGTCTCAGTTTCTGAGCCAGATAAAGGAATAGCTGATGCATTTAATAAAGGTTTCGATTTAGCGTCCGGTGATTTGTTTCTCTTTTTAAATAGTGGAGATATTTTAATAGAGAAAAGATATATTGATTGGCTACTTAAGCAAAATGAAGGGGACTTTTTCTATGCTGGTATATTGTTTGATGACTATGAATATGGCATCGTCCCGATTTATCCTCACAATAGAAATATAGGTTATGGGATGCCTTATCCACATCAAACTTTGGCAGTTAAGCGTTATGTTGTCGAGAAGATAGGGAACTTTAATTTATCTTATTCAATTGCTATGGATTATGAATTTACGTGTCGAATGATTAAAGCAGGCTTCTGTGGAAAGCAATTTGATGGTGGGCCTGTTGTTCTTATGGATGGGGCTGGAGTGTCTAGAGTGAAAGAGCTTCAGAGTATTAAAGATGCTCTTCGAGCTCTGTGGAGTTCTAAACTTATATATAGACCATTTATCTCTGTGACATTTGTTTTAAGGTGTTTAAGAATATTAGCTCGAAAAATAATGGAATTTTTTGGACTTCGTTCCTTAGTAAAAAAATATAAAATATCCAAAGCACAGAGGGCCTTAAAAAGAAAAAGATAAGCTTTCTTCCAACCTAAGGGGTTTGTAAATTGAAAAGTAGTACCCTCCGAAAACAACCCATTCTTCTAATTGGCTTCAATCGTCCTAATCATATTGAACAAGTTTTTGCGAAGATTATGGAATATAAACCAACTCATTTCTATCTTGCTGTTGATGGAGCAAGAAATGAAGAGGAGGATCAAGTTGTAAAGAAGGTGCAATCGATAACGGAGAGAGTCAATTGGAACTGTGAAGTTAAGACATTTTTTCAAAAAGAAAATTTAGGTTGTAAGAGAGCAGTTAGTACGGCGATTACATGGTTCTTTGAGTATGAAGAGCAAGGTATAATCCTCGAGGATGATTGCGTACCAGACTTGTCTTTTTTTGATTTTTGCTCATTTAATCTTGATCATTTTAGAAATGATTATCGGATAGGTATGGTTGCAGGATGTAATCTAGGAGCAAATTTTGATAGTGAAGAAAGTTTTTTCTTTTCATATTATATTTCTATTTGGGGCTGGGCAACATGGCGTAGAGCTTGGAAGTTTTATGATGTAAATGGAGATTTAATTGAAAATGATCACATGAGAAGAACTATGAAAAGACATTTTTCATGGAATGAACTTATATATCGAACAAAATGCTTTAAGGCTGTTCAATTAGGAGAAATTGATACTTGGGACTATCAGTGGCATCTCACCTGTCTCAGTCAGAATTTTTTAACAATTGTTCCACGCTTGAATCTTGTTTCAAATATTGGAGTAGGGGAGGAGGCAACTCATACAAAGGACTCTCGTAATCTCAATTTTGATAAGTATTCGATGTCGGCTCCCTATAAAGCTCCAAAATATATAATCTTTAATGACCAATATGACTTATCTCACGAAGGAACTTCAAGAAATTTTTTTAAGTGGCTGTTGAATAAAGGAAAAACATGGTTAGGAAAGTAATATTAGAGGTTCTTGACCGGATTAAAGTAAAAGACACAGTTAAAATGGTCTACTTCTCTTTAATTGATATCTGGGGAAAAAGTTTTAAAAAGAATAAAATCCAGGTGATTAATTTAAATGCAATCGATATCTGCAATTCAAAATGTCAAATGTGCAATATCTGGCAACAAAAAGAAGATCGAAAAATTTCACCAGAAGAATTTGGATTAATCTTAGAAAATAGTCTCTTTAAAAATGTTGAGTATGTAGGAGTTACTGGAGGTGAGCCTACATTAAGAGAAGATCTTTTACAGTTGTATGAAGAACTAATTAAGAAACTTAGAAGGCTGAAAGGTTTAAGTATTATTACAAATGCCATTAAGTCTGACATAGTTTTGGAAAAAGTATTGGGTATATCAGGACTATGTAAGAGTCGAGATATTTCTTTTAGTGCAATGATCTCGCTTGATGGAGTTGGTGCTGTTCATGATCGGATTCGGGGGATTCCAGGTAATTTTAAACAAGTGGAGAAGTTAATTAAGGGCCTAAGGGATCATAATATTGATTTGTCTTTAGGCTGCACTATAAGTAAAGATAATGTATGGGATGTTGATGAATTACTCGATTATTTTATTGAGAATAATTTATATGGGAGGTTTCGAGTCGCTGAGTTTATTAACCGCTTGTATAATAATGATAATAGTAAAGTTATTAGAAATTTCACTGAAGATGAGAAGTATCACCTAGCAATATTTTTTCATAAGTTAGAAGTAGTATATGAAAAAAATGATATTTATAAACGAACTTATCGTAATATTCGCAATATGCTTCTTGGGGGAGACCGTCAAATAGGCTGCCCTTATCAGTCTCAAGGGCTTGTTTTAAATTCTGAAGGAGGAATTAGTTACTGCGCGCCAAAATCTCCCATATTAGGTAATGCTCTTAATCAGCCGGCTGATAAGATCTATGAAAAAAACTTATCCATTCGACAGAGTATTTTAGATAAAGATTGTAAAAATTGTATCCACGACTATCATCATCCTCAGCTATTTAAAGAGTTCTTTAAGGAGTGTAAGAGAAAGTCTCAAAGCGTATTTTTTTCTACAAGATTTATTCCTTTTTCCCGTAAAGTTGTTGAACTTATTGCATTATCGAGTCAAAAGATTAAAGCTCAGAAAGCTTATAGGATTACTGTAGTTGGCTGGTACGGTACAGAGACTGTAGGAGATAAAGCGATTTTAGGTGGGATTCTAAAAAAATATAATGAAAAATATAAAAATCTTGATGTAATTGTCGGGAGTATATTTCCTTACGTGACAGAAAGAACTCTTAAGGAGATGGATATTGAGGCGAAGGTTGTCAATTCCAAGAGTTTTGATCTTATTAGTCAGATTCTTTCGTCTGATGAAGTGATTATGGGTGGAGGTCCTTTGATGGACCTTGAGGAACTTATGATTCCGTATCTCTCTTTTTATACAGCGAGAAAATGGGGAGTGAAAACTACAATTGCAGGATGTGGAATAGGCCCTTTATATATAAAGAAATATGAGAATATTGTGAGGAGATTACTTGAACTTTCTGATGAAATATCTCTAAGAGATAAGTTTTCACAAGAGTATGCCAAAAAATATTTAAATGATGAGTTAAGGCTTAGCAAAGATATTGCATTTTCTGGAGATCCTGCTCGAAGCTATATATTAGATGATGTTGTTGGGAGAAGAGTCACCGATAAGGTTGGCAATAATAAAAATGAATTGGCCCTTTTTCTAAGAGATTGGACTTTTGAATATGGAAAAAAATATTCTTATCAAGAGTTTATAGTAATAAAAGAAAATTTTGAAAAAGGATTAGCTAAGCTTATTGATGAGATTGTAGAAGAAAGAAAAATTGAATCTGTTCGATTTTATCATATGCATAACTTAGTGATGGGGAATGATGATAGAGACTTCTCAAGAAGATTTATCAGAACTTATATGATGAATAAAACATATGAGGTTTCATATGATAAAGGTCTCTCAACAATAGATAGTGTTTGTGTTGCAATGAAAAACGCAAAGTTTTCACTTTGTATGAGATTTCATTCAATGGTATTTGCTGATACTTTGGGGGTCGATTATAAAGTAATTGATTACACTCTTGGTGGTAAAATACGGAATTTTTTAAGTGATACGGATAAGTTAGATAGAATGATATGTTTTAAGGAAGTATCGGAACACGGAGCTGGTAGGTGAAAGAAATATCAGTGTGCCAAATCACAACTTGGATTAGTGGAGGAGCAGGGATTGCGGCTTCTCGTTTGAATGAAAGTTTAAATTTACTTAACGCTGAAGTAAAATCTAAGTTGTTAACAAAAAGTAAAAAGGAGGATTTAAAAGATTCTCAAGCTTCCTTGAGGTCATACCATTCTGAAATTTTATCAAGAATCAAGTATATGCTTCTCTCAAAAAACTGCATATCTAACAATAAAAATAATTATGAATTCTTTTCTTATTTTGAGACAGGTTATAGACCAGACTTTGAAGAATTCGACATTATTCATCTTCATTGGGTTTCTAACTTCATTGATTTAAAGTCGTTAATTAAAAAATATTCTCATAAAAAAATAGTTTGGACATTACATGATCTAAATCCATTTTTAGGTGGACTTCATTATTCTATAGATCTGGAAAGAATATCTTCAGACCTAAGAGAATATGAAAAAAAGCTTATGCTTGAGAAACATAAAATTATAAAAGGAAAGGGGATTCATTTCAATTTTCTTTCAAAATGGCTTTATGAAGAAGCATTAAAATTTGCACCTTGGTTAAGTAATGAAGATTGTTCTTTCTCTGTAAATGGAATGGACATTAGTTCTTTCCAAGTAGATGATCGTGAAAAAACTTTAGAATCTCTTGGTATGGATCCATCTAAAAGAAATGTGCTTTTTATATCTGAGAGTATATCGAATTACCGAAAAGGCGCTGATTTACTTTTTCAGGCTCTTGGAGCTGACTTCACAAATAATCATAATATTCAGTTACATGCTATTGGAAAGAAGGACCTTGAAAACGAATACCCTCATATTAACTTTGTAGGCCGAATTAATGATTTTTCTTTACTCCAAAAATACTATCTTGCTAGTGATTTTTTTATTCTTCCTAGTCGGCAAGACAATCTTCCAAATGTCATGCTTGAATCTTTATGTTCGGGATGTCCTGTCATTTCTTTTAAAACTGGAGGAATGAAAGAATGGATTTCTGATCGAAATGGAATTTTATCTGAAGAGATATCATCAGATGGGTTACAAAAAGCTGTTGAGATGGCTTTTCAAAGAAACTTTGATCGAAATGAAATCAGTAAAACTGCGAAGGAAAACTTCAATTCAATTAAAGCGACATCTTTGTATTCAGACTTATACAGAAGGCTATGTCGCAAATAAATCTATTGAATTAACTTTTCATAGTATAACAAATTCCCTGAAGGACTCTTACTTATTAGACGCCAGTTTTTTGAAGTTAACTTACTTATTAGCTTCGATTCTATAATACTTCTTTTATCTAATATCAGTTTATTAGCTTGAAAATAGCATGAACTTGGATGTGCACAATTTGTTCTATCCATATTAAGCTCTTTGTTACTGTAGTCTAAAACTCGAATAGAAGGAAAGTCAGTTAGATGGGCAATATTCTTTTTAGATGCAGCGATGGTTCCTGTTCTTTTTAATGTAGATAAAAAATAACTGTCTCTAATATTTTCTAGTGAAAAATCCTTGATGTAATAAAGTGGCCATCTTCCAGATAATGCAATCGCTATAATAAGACCAAGCATTAATTCTTTTGATTCAAATCTTTGAATATTAATCCTGCTAAATCCGAGTGTTAATGCAAAAATAGCGATAGCTAACCATATTAGGTCGTAATGAAATATCATCATCTTTTCGTTAGGGAGTGGCGATATTATATTAAGGGCTACTCCCATAAAAATTGGGATAAGCCATATGTATGCTTTTCTAAGGAAAAGGATATAAGGGAGGATAACGAGTAGAACATATTTGAGAGACTTTACATTTATAAATCTTTGAATAAGGTTTACCCAGTGAGTTGGGCTTTTTAAGACATTAAAAATTACTTCGGAGGGGGTACTTCCAAATTCTGCAAATCGACTGACAACATTGTTGATGCTCTGATCTTGAATAGTGAATAATGGAAATAAGAATTTGAACGATATTATTGAAATAGATAAAGAAAGAATAAATGTTGAAGTTGCCAGATAAATTCTATCTCTCTTAGAAGATATAAACTCTTTATCGAAAAGCAAGGGGATAGAAATTCCACTTGTAATTAAACCAATGTGTTCTTTAGAAAATAGGGCTATGATCAAAAAAAGAAAATAAAAAAAGTATTTTCTCAGATAAAGGGAAAGTAGTGAAAGTAATAAAAAGCAAAATCCAATATGGTCTTCTCTAAAGTCCCAGAATAAAGAATTTCGTAAGGATCGATTGCAGAAAATAATGATCAATATTGAAGAATATAACCACTTTTTGCCAGCGAGAGGCCCCTTCTTTATCAGTAGAAAAATTGGTACGAAAATAAAACATTTTTGTAAAAAGAAAATAATATAATCATTTTTAAATAGAGCTGTTATTGGCGTAATTATAAATAGACTAAAGCTAATATGGTCACTGAGGTAGGTTCCAAATTTACAGACGTCGCATTGCAAAAGCTTGCCTTCGAATGGATAAAATAATGCCTGATGGACGTAGGCCATATCATATAGGTTTGTTTGAAAATTAAGATGTTTGAAAATGTGCGTTAGAAACGTAGAAATAAAAAGAAAGAGTAGGATAGTATAAAACGATTTTTGAGTTTGAGTTCTTCTTATAACATCTTTAAAAAGTTGATAACTAAGAGGTTGTAATTTGGCCAATTTATAAAAGATTAGAGATATAATTATGCATCCAATCGCCCATGGGTCTACTGATCCTATTTCAAGCTTAAAGTTTTCCGTTCTTAAATATCCACCACCGAAAATGACAAGTGAAAATACTAGAAACAACAATAGAGTGGATAAATAATTTAAAATTTTGCTCATACTTATTTCACCTTGTAAGATAGAACTACTATATAACCTTTCTTTAATGAAGAGAACTTTTAATGAAACAAGATAATTTTTTAGTTTCTGTTGTAATACCCTGCTATCGAGAAGAAGGTAATATTCAGCTTATATTTTCAAGAATTAAAGACGTTTTAAAGGATTATAACTTCGAAATTATTTTTTCTAATGATGGAAGCCCCGATGGCACGCTTAGTAAAATAAAAGAAATTAATGATAACAGAGTTCGATTTATTTCATTTTCTAGAAACTTTGGACATCAAGCAGCGTTAAGAGCTGGACTATTAAAAGCGAAAGGAGATGCTGTGATTTCAATGGATGCTGATTTACAACATCCACCGGAACTTCTTGTAGAAATGGTAGAATATTGGATAAAAGGTTATGAAATTGTCTATACGAGAAGAGAAGATGAAGAAAGTACAACTTTTTTTAAATCATTTTCAGCCAAAGTTTTTTATAAACTTTTAAATATCATGTCAGATGTACATTTAGAAAATGGTACTGCAGACTTTAGATTACTAGATCGTAAGGTTGTAAATGAAATAAATAATCTTAGTGAAAGAGATATTTTTTTCAGAGGAATGATTCCATGGATAGGTTTTAAAAAAATTGGGATCGATTACAAAGCTAATAAAAGACATTCCGGAAGCTCAAGCTATACATTGAAAAAGATGATGTCACTTGCTGTTTCAGGTCTAACTTCTTTTAGTACAAAGCCTCTAATTATTGCAATATATTTAGGTTTCTTCGTCTCCATAGTATCCTTTCTTTATCTTTTTTATGCTCTTTTTATTAAAGTTTTTAATATGGGAGCTGATTCAGGATGGACATCAATTATTGGAAGTATTTTACTTTTAGGTGGTGTTCAATTGATCTCTCTAGGAATTATTGGACAGTATATTTCTAAAATTTACGATGAAGTAAGAGGAAGGCCAAACTTTATTATCTCGGAAGAAAGTGACTGATAAGGGCTCCAAAAGGAGCCCATACTTTTCTATTGATCACAATTTAAAGTAAAAACAAGAGTTTGGTCGCGATTATTTTCAATCCAAAAATAGTAGTTTTGATAGGAGGCTACTTCTGCTGGAGTTGAATCACCATTTGCATAGGTGAAAGTTTCGTTAAAGGTTCCCGTAATTTCTAAATCGTTTCCGTTAAAGCTTCTGGATTCGTTAAGTGTTGTGAAGTATCGATGAATGGATACATAGTCGATTTCTACTCCGGAGGGAAGTTTTCCAGAGATAGACATAGGTGAGCTTCCACAGTAGGTTGTGACAAATTGTTCTCCTGTCATCGAATCATCGAGAAAATCCTTTAAACTTGTTTCGGAAAGAAGAATGGGTTTGGGAATATATTCTGTAAAGGTTCCGGCACTAGATCCACCTTTTGTAACAGCAAAGGTATACTCATTTAGATTCTTGAGTGTAGCGAGTTGAGATTCTGTTAAAAAGTAGTTATTAGAGTTACCATTGTAGTTGCCATCACAAAAGTTTGAACCATTTACTGGGCCATAAGATCCATCGTCATTAATACATTCCTGACTAGGATACTTCCAATAGGATCCATCGTAAGTGAATTCAACATTCGACATGGCAGGTCCGTTGATAACAATCTTATCTCCACTTTGGAATCCTGAGTTGTTTGAAATATAAGTATTGATAGCAGCATTATATTTCTTTGCTACAGTTTGCGTTGATGTATTTACATCAACCTTAAAGTTAGAAACAGGATTGAATGATATATCTACAGCTGATTGATCTCCGTAAATTTTCCATTTTCCATTATCGAGCGCGAGGACATCGGTTTCAACTTCATCAAATTTACCATTAACGAGAAGGTCGTAACGAATAACGACATAGTCTCCCGTATCGCTCAGGTCATTATTATCATTAACATCATTTATTTTGATGATATTGATATTTGTGAGCGAAAAGTTTCCTTCATCATGAAGCTTGTCGCAGTCAGATACAGTAAAGTTTGGGGCATTTGAATAATCCAAGTCATCACAGACCCAATGCCAAGCATCTTGAGTACGGTTGAGACCTTCTGAAAGAAAGTCTGGGTGCAGATGGTCTTCCATCATATCATGTGCATTTTGAATACTTGTTGAATCTGTCGCTCCATCTTCCAGAGCATTAATATCACTCGCAATTTTATTCATGAAAGTTTTTATTTCTGAAAGCATAGATACTGAACTTGAAACTTCAGTAGAAACATCAGCAGGAGTTACATCGTCCTCTTCATCTGTGAGGTCATCACTAAATATGGTGGTTCCCATCTTTGTTTTAATTTCTGCCGTACCTGAAGAAACTTCAACATTCAAAGCATCAAGCACTTTATCCATTCCCTGACTGGTTCCGGCCTTAAGTTCTCCATTTAAAATATCAATATCATCGTCCACACTAAGAGCTTGGAAAACTCCACGAAGCTTTTCTTTTAGAGCAGTCTTTTGAGATTCGATTTTATCTTTTGTGATATTGGCAGCTACTGATGTGAAGGAATCAAACCCTTGTTGAGCGTCGCCCTTTCCAATGACATTAGAGACGATAATGTGAGAAAGAGGACTTATGTTTATCTTCTTTTTAGCTTTTACGTCTTCATCTGAAGCAATGGAAAGGAAAGACTCCCCATTTTGACTTGTAACCTTGACTAACAGAGGTGTGCTAAGCCCTTCAATATTTACAGAATAGGCACCTTCTGAATCGGTGCTAACTTGCACGGAAGATTTTCCACTTTTATCTTTAAGAACAACAAAACCATTGGCTATAGGAGCCCCTGTTGCTGCAACACCCTGTAATGTATTGCTGTCACTTCCTGAGCTTGTTGATGCACTTCCAGAGTCTCCACCACAAGAAGCTAGAGTTAATAGGGCCGTTGTCGCCATGCCCGCTATAAATTTTTTCTTCATATCTATCCTCCATATATTTTTATATTTTTTCGGAGGGAAATGAATTCAATTGACTCAAAATTTCTTGAATAAATTGGAGATAGACCTATGATGCTAGTAAAAACAGGGCCTTATCGGTTCTTAGTCATGCGAAGATAGTCTTGAAAGACTTCGGAAGGGGAAAAACTGGATAGGCAGATCATAGAGTCGCAGGTTGAGAGGCCACAGTAGTGAGCATTTTGGGTACGACACTCAAGCCCTTCTTTGTAGTAATAAGGATGATCATTTGTGGAGTAGGGATGCCATTCTGTTGGGGGCTCTGGGCCGAAGAAGCTTAGAGTGGGAATGCCAAGAGCAATGGAGATGTGCTTGAGTCCAGTATCGTTACCAATATAGAGTTTGGATTCAGCTAGTGCTTTGGGAAGGGCATCTAGTTTTTCTTTGATGATATGGCAATTTCTTGGGAAGTCGAGTTCGTAAATTTTATTTTCGATTTCGTCGTCACCTGGGCCTAAAGGGATGATGATCTTCATATTGGGATCATCATTATAGATGAGCCTGGCCAAGTCACGATAGGATTCCATGGACCACATTTTTGTTTCTCTTGTCGCTACTACTCCAAAAGTAATTTGATGTTTTTTTTCTACGTGTAAACCCATTGAGGGGGTGTAGTGGATGTAGTCCGGCAAATGGTCTGGATTTCCAAAATAGGTCCATGCTGCATCTAAGTCTCTCTGAATATTAGATTTAATCACACCTTGATCATGGACATCACCAACTTTCTTGTGGTGGTTATGATAGAAATATTTGAATCGACCTAATGACGAAAAGAAGCGAAAGAATTTACTTGTTCGACCACTTTGGAAAAACTCTAGGACAGAATCAACTTCAAAGGCCCGAATAACCTTATAAGACTCCCACCAGTCGGACATCGTTTTGAAGTCCATGGGGATAACCTTATGAGCCGCTGTTTGGACATCCTTATATAGAGGATAGGTCCATGAAGGAACGGCATAAATAATTTCAGTGTCTTTGAGGGTATCACGCAAATATTGTATCGCGCCCAGAGTTATCACGGAGTCGCCTAATGCTCGGTTCTTTATAACCAATAATGTATTGGGTGTGGTCTTCTTCATAGATAATTATTATACTGGGGAAAAGGAGATCTGTCTTTTGGATACAGTGAATAAGATATCAGCAACCGTTATTTGTTTTAATGAAGAGGATAAAATAGGCCTTTGCCTAGGTTCCCTCCAAGATGTTGTAGACGAGATTATCGTAGTCGACTCTTTTTCGACAGATCGTACTAAGGAAATTTGTGAATCTTACGCAAAAGTGAAATTCTATGAAAATCCTTTTAAAGGGCATATTGAGCAGAAAAACTTCGCTCTCACTCTCTGTAATCACGAATATATTCTAAGTCTTGATGCTGATGAAGCTCTAAGTAAAGAATTAAGACAATCCCTTCTTGAAATAAAGAATCACCTAAATTTTGATGCCTACAAGTTTAATCGCCTGACCAATTATAATGGTTTTTGGGTTAGGCATTGTGGTTGGTATCCTGACACCAAACTAAGGCTTATTAAAAAAGGCAGTGCCTCTTGGCAGGGAAAAAATCCTCACGATATTCTCATTCCCTTGAAAACAGATACAAAGGTCGGATTTCTCAGTGGAGATCTTCTCCATTATAGCTATGACTCTATAACGGATCATGTTGATCAAACGAATCGGTTCACGACCATAGCAGCTAAGGCGGCTTTCGAGTCAGGTACTCGTTCAAGTCTTTTTAAGATTATTTCTAGGCCTATACTTAAATTTTTGAAAGATTATTTTTTGAAGGGCGGGATTTTAGATGGGAGATACGGGCTAATTATTTGTTCAATTAATGCGTTATCTGCTTTTTTAAAGTATTCAAAGATTAAAGAGCTTCAAGATCAGAGAAGAATCGACTAAGAAATCTCTAGGGCTGGGGGCTCTTTGCCTATGACCCCCCGAATGTAACTAATATTTTCAAATTGCTCCGGTTCATAAGAAGTTGTGAGAAAGAGATTGGTATGACCCTTATTATGAAGCTCTTGCGCAATTTGCAGACCTGATTTCTCCTTTAAGTTTACATCGATAAATATAAGGGCATCTTTTTCTGGAGGATTCTGCGGATTAATAACGAGTTTCATTCCAGAGTTTCTATAAGTTTGTTTCCATAAATTAATGAATAAAGGTTCGTCTTCATAGAGCACAACAGTTTTACCAAGATTAGAGACGAGGGGAATCTGGAGAAGAACATCAGCTCCACCCTCTGGGCGGTTACTTAGTTTGAATTCTCCTCCAGATTCCTGAATGATTTGTTTGATACAATTGAGCCCAAGTCCGAGCCCTCTTGCAGAAGGTGGGTTTGATGATCCATCAAGTAGTTCAGGTGGGAAGCCACATCCATTGTCGCTTAAAGAAAGGTAAAAATATTGTTTGCAATTATAAGAAGTAATCGAAATTTCTGGGTTAGAAATATTATTGGCCTTAAATTCACCAATAGCATTTCCAATAAGATTAAAGAGTAAACGATTGAAATTAAGGGGGTCGATATTTAATAAAGAGAGGTCATCAATTTTTGATTGAAGCTCTGTCTTAAAATTAACTTTTTCATTTCTAAAAAGATCCATTTTATCGTTAAGAATTTGAATGATGGAATGATTAGACTGAGGCTTTGCCGGAAGACCAAAGTAGCGACTGACGATACCTTCTAAATACTGTGTGCAGCTTGCAAGAGAGTCTTGAATCTCTTTAGGAAGATTTTGGCCAGCTCCAAGAGTTGAGAGCATGGCAATAGGAGTTCTAAGGTCGTGAATGAGATGATCATTAAGATGTGTATTAGAATTCATTTGGCTAAGCTCCTTTGCTGCCTTGGTACGAAAGCATTAATAGGAAACTTCATGGAATAAATAAATACACTTTTCATAACGTTTTCATTGCGATGTGTAGAAATGAAATCTATGGACGTAAGTAATTGTTTTTCTCTTAAAACACTATTTCATATTCTTACTTGGGAAGTTAATGAAAGACTTAATGAAATTGACTATATTAAATCAGCAACTTAAGTGGCCTTATCAAGTATGAAATACTTTCACTCTTTCATTGAAAAACGTTTATTCAAAAAAACAGGGCTATTTTGTCACTTAAATAACTCTTATTAATTAAGGAGAAGCAAAACCAAGATCTATAAATAATACACCTTTGTATAAATAAAATTGTATCTACATAAAGAGCATGTCAAAACAGTGGACATAAAACAGCACAACACTATGTAGGTTAAAAGGGGAACATAAAGGTGGAAGCTCAAGTCGAAAAAACGACGACTGCCAAACCACAGGCCATAGTTGAACAGCTTTTGGATATTGCCAAAAACAATGATGCTATGGACGTGATAGGTGGATCAACTAGCTGGCGCTGGCAAGAGGGATTAATCACTCGAATGCCGAAAACAAAAACAGTCGCAGCAATTCTCACAAAAGCATTTAATTCTGAAGATCCGAATGTTTGGATTAATCAAATAGGTAATGGAGAACTTTTAGATTTCTTAAAGGGAACATTTAAAGCAAGAATTACTACGAATATAGACCTTGGTGAGTATATTCAAGATATCTATGATTCGCTTTTTATAATGCTTGCAATGAAAAAGAGTGGTGTTCTTCATTCTGAGGTATTGTATAATTTTTCTTATTTTAAATATGCCTCATCTTTTGAAAATACTGAGTACTTTGAAATACCTACGGAGTCTGCTTTATTTACGATGTATGGTAAGTGGGCAGTTTCAAAATTAGAGTCAATTTTAAATAAATGTCCTACATATAAGTTAGAAGGCGATAGATTAAGAATTGAAGAGTCGCAAATAACAAGTGAATTACACACTCAAAATATTTTAGAGATTTCTAAGTTAAGAAATAAAATGATTGGCTTTAATTCGAAGCACGATATGTGGAGAACTGCATATATAGACTTAACTGACGAAGAACATATATATTTAGAAAGACAAATGCTGGACTATTATAAAAATCTTTTAGAAGATTTAAAAACTTTTTCTAAGTCTAGTTTCCAACACAAAAAAACAAGAGCTTTTTCTATAAGTAGCTTTACTCTACCTCAAGGAAAGATGGAGGGGATGTCATGAAATTGTTAAATATAGTTTATGTTATTTTATTATCTTTTAGTATTAATGCTGGACCAGGAGATACTGGAGGTGGTGGACCGGGACTAACCCAACCGCTGCGTTTTATTGTTGAGGCGAGTAAAGAGACGGCACCTGTTTTTACGATCAAAGATGCGGTGGATGTGACACTTGCAGATGATGAAGTTCTTGATATTCAGGAACTCCAGGATCGCTTTGGAGATGAGGTGACTAAGGATGGAGATGATCTTAAGATATCTCATAAAATTCCAGTTACTGATTTTCAAAATCACCAAGGTGAAGTGATAAGAATTGAAAGAGATCATCGTTTTAATGGTCAAAACTGATTCTTATAATTTAAGAAGAAAAATTTATTTTTGAATATAGGCCTTCTTATGAAGGCCTTTTTTGTTGGAAGTATTCCTAGATTAATAGATTGAAGTTTGAGGCTGCGAAAGAAGTCTGGAGTGGTATTAGCGGGGGCGAAGTTCGCGTACTTGATCAAGAAGAGCTTGGCTTTTTGTCATTTCTTCTTCAAATTGATCAATGTGACTTTGTGTACTTTCATCATTTTCTGAATGGGAAAACATTTGAATGAGTATTTTCATCTTCAGATTGGATTCTTTTAAGTCGTGAATGAGTTTCGCTTGATTATCCATGGGTAGGCTCCAGTTGGGCTTGAAGCCGGTAAAATACGGATTTTGAGATCTTGAGAGCGTCGCAGATTTTATTTGGCTTCATTCCATAGAGAGAGACAACCTTTTTGAAAGCTTCAAATTCAAGCCTTCTTACGGCCTCTGGTAATCCATGAGTGAGAATATCATTGGATAGCTTGGGAGTGAGGAAGGTATTTGAGTGATCGTCGCTATTTTTAGGTTGAGTGAGTTTTTTGATAATATCTTCTGTAATGAGTGATTCTCTTTGAGAGCTTAAGGAAGTGAGTAGAGATTGAAGTTCTCTAAAGTTTCCTGGCCAGTCATAGTTTTTAAGAGTGTTTAGGGCATCATCTGTAAAGAAGAGCTTTCGAGTTTGATTATCATTGTAGTCGCGAATGACTTTATCGAGATCGTTGATTCTGTCTTTTAAAGCAGGAATAGGCATTTCTATTCCCTTAATCCTAAAATAGAAATCTACTCTAAACTCACCATTTTGAATTTTAGATTGGAGATCGTCACAGGTGGCCGTAATCAGTTTAAAATCGACTTTGATTTCTTCGGTAGAACCGACTGGAGTTATAATCTTTTCTTCAAGTACTTTGAGAAGCTTTACTTGGGCTTTAGGGCTGAGGGATCCGATTTCATCTAAAAATAGAGTTCCACCATTTGCTTTTTCAATCCAGCCTTTCTTGTCTTCTAGAGCACCGGTGAACGCACCTTTTTTATGACCAAATAATTCAGATTCGATGACATGATCGCTCAGCTCACTTAAGTTTTTGGAGACAAAAGGCCCAGCTTGGTCAGTGAAGGAATGAATGACCTTGGCGAGATGAGTTTTTCCGACTCCCGTATCCCCAGTAAGGAGGATTGGGGTATTTGAATATTGACTTCTTTCAAGGACAGACTTGAGTAGAGCACGGTAATCAGAGCAGGTCGTATTTAAGTAGCGATCGATATACTTTTCAATAGGATCTCCTAAAGTATTTCGAATAATTCGCTCAAGCTCCGACTCAAATTCATCTTTTACAAGATAATGAGAACAACCTTTTTGAAAGGCCTGTTGAATGACGGCTTCTTCACCATGGCTCGTGAGAACGACGCTTGGGATATTGCGCTCTTTACAAGTTTCTATGACTTCAAGACCCTCTAGGCTTTCCTTCGTTGGAATGAGATTGAGATCGGTGAAAACGAGATCAAAGTGGGTTTGAGAAATCGCCTTTTTTGCACTTTGCAGATCCCTGCAGAGAAAGGCCCTGTGATGTTTGGAGACAATCTCTTTGAGATAGGCTCCAATAAGCTGATCATCTTCGACTATAAGTATCTGAAATCCCATATATTTTCCTTCGGTCCATTTTAAACTGATGAGTCGAAATGGTACCGAAGGGGACTATATAGCAAAAAATCATTTAGGTTAAGAGGGACTCGAAATCTTTCATGGTTAGCTTTCCAGTGAAGAGGTTTTCCTCATCATCAGGGAGAAGATCGTGAAAGAGCTCTTTTTTCATTTTCTGAAGTTCAAGAACCTTTTCTTCAACAGAGCCTTTAATAATAGGTCTGTAGACGGTAAGCGTGTTTTGCTGACCAATTCTGTGGGCCCTATCGATTGCCTGACTTTCGACGGCCGGGTTCCACCAAGGATCCATGATAAAAACATAACTAGCGGCAGTTAGGTTGAGTCCAACCCCACCAGCTTTTAGGGAGATAAGAAAAATGGGAGCCTTTCCTTCTTGAAAGAGCTCCACTTGAGTTTGACGTTTTTTTACACTTTGAGTTCCATCAATTCGAGCAAACTTCCAGTGGCGCTCTCTTACTATTTTCTGAATAAGGTCTAAATAGGTTGTAAATTGACTGAAGATAATGGCCTGATGTCCTTCTTCAATAATTTGATCCAGGGTCTCCATGAGAAATTGGACCTTCGTTGAATCAATATTGGCCTCACGAAAAGTCATTTCTCCTTTTCTATTTTGCCATAGACACTTTTGTCTGAGTTCAAGAAGACCTCTAAGAATTTCACCATATTTCTTCTTAGAAGGAGCATTATCAATTTTACTCTTAATCTTAATTAAGCTCGACTTGTAGTCGCTATCTTCATGATCAGAAAAACTAAGCATGACATTATTTTCAATTTTTGGTGGAAGATCCGTTAATACCTGGGCCTTGGTTCTTCGTAAGATAAAGGGGGCGGCATTCTTTCGGGCCAGTAGACGACTCTTTTTACTTGAGGCCGTGCGAACAAATTGAAGATCACCCCAAATTCCAGGAATGGAGAGATCAAGAATATTGTAAAATTCTGCTAAGTCATTTTCTACCGGCGTACCTGTTAAGCAGATTCTAAAGTCAGCTTTTAGCTGTCTAGCGGCTAAAGCCCCTAAAGATCGTATATTTTTGAGGTGCTGTACTTCATCGAGAATGACGATATCGAAATTTTGCTGTGAAAAAGTTTCATCTATTTCTCTTTTCATAACTCCGTAGGAGGTAAGAATGATTTTATGATCGGACTCAATCGTTCTTTCACCACCATGATAGATATGAACATCGATGTCTGAGAATTTCTTAAATTCCGCTTCCCAGTTTAAAAGTATGGATACGGGACATACGATGAGGACTTTATCAATCTTTTCATAGATGGAAGTGAGAAAGGTAATGGTTTGAAGAGTCTTCCCAAGACCCATATCATCAGCTAAACAGGCCCCTAATTTATTCTCGTGAAGAAAACGCAGCCAATTGTAACCATTTCTTTGATAAGGTCTTAGAACATCTTCGAGATGTTCTGGAAGTTTATACTCGGGCATTTTTTCCAAGGTCGCCAATGATTCACAGAGTTCTATTTCCTCGGGGGTAAGAGCGCCGTCAATTCCAAGCTTTCTTAGTTCAAAGAGCTCAAAGATTCTTGCTCTGTTGAAGGGAAGGACAAAGCGGTTAACGGTTTCTCCATCTTCTCCTTCATTATTATTTTCATCATTCTTATTTTGAGTATATTTATTTTGAGCTTCGTATTGAGTGTACTTTTTAACAAACTTAAGAACATCCTTTTGTTCTTTTGTGAGAAGTACGAGTCCATCTTTTGAAAGGGATAGACCATTGTCGAGATCGAGATTTTTAATAATCTCCATATCATCTTCGCCAACTTCTAATTCAAGATCAAACCAATTTGTCGCCGTACTCTTTCTTTCAAAACGAATCTTTGAAGACCAGCGTCCAATTTCATTGCGATTATAGTAGAGATGAACACCGTGTAAGGTCGCTCTGGCATGAAACTCACTTAAACCTTGAAATAAAGTAGAAGAGGGAAGAGCATAAGTGAGCTCTCGTGTTTCAGAATCATATTTGGAGAAACGAAAGAATCCATCTCCAAAAGATTTATATAAAGAGAGAAAGAAGTCTCTTAGGAAATCATTTCTATATTTACACATCACTCTCGTTTTACCGTTATAAAGCATGGCCTCTTCTTGAGTGAGAGTGTATTCAATCAGATTCCCCCAATAATTCTTTTGAGAACTCGGATGTAATGCTGTTTTATAAGCATCACTTCCTTCTTCAAATGAACTATAAAGTTTTTGAACAAACTCATAGGCATCTTTCTTGGTTCTGAAACTTGAAAGTTTACCGCCGCTGAAAGTGAAGGCCTTTAAGAAATCTGGACCATGAAGAATATTTTCATTTTGATCGGTAAAGATAAGAGAAATATTGATCTGATTTCCCTTCTTTGCTTTGTCGAGGTGGATACGTGGAGTTGTTTCAATAACAGGTATTTCTGTAAGAGGAAGCTCATCAACAATAACATCAATATATTGCTCTGAAATACCTTGGCATATTTTAATAAGATCGTTCACATCTAGGTGAGTGAGGTTGATTCTTAGTTTTTGAATAAGATCTTTCAATTCACTCGGAAGGTGAAAGCATTGACCATTGGCCCAGTTAAAGAGGTAGAGGTTTTCAAATAGAGAAATCTCTCTAAGAATATTTCCTTCTTTATTTTGATATTTAAATCTCAACATTGGAAGAGCGTCTTGCTCACCACTATTTTGTTCAAAGTAATCTCTACTTGTTACTTGAATAATAAGCTTACCTTCCCATTGAGCAGGAATAGGAAAGTTGATGATTTTCTTGGTATGAAGAAGGTATTGAAGAGAAGAGTAGGCTGAATTACTTGGAGCTCTTTCTAGTTGATGGGGGCCACCTACAATCGTTCCATATTCATAAGCACTTACAGCAAAAGTAGACTCAAGGGGAATAGGAGGGTGAGACATATTGTCTTCCGCTGCATCGAAATTTTTCTCATGCAGAAGATGAATGTGATAAGTGAGAAAAAGAGCTACGGAGTGTTCACAGATTCCTGCTTCTTGCCATTTATGGCAGTCACAATTAGATGAAATAGGACCTTCTTCTGTTCCTTCAAGTCTTTTCTTATAAACAACCTTGGTCTCGTGGGAGCGATCACCTTTTACGATTCCAGAAACGATGAAGTAAGTTTCTGGGCCACCCTTGGAAAAGGATATACTTACTCTAGAGAGTTGAAGAAGTTGTTTGGCCTTGGCCAAAAGAGCTGGGTCAAAATACTTATTGGCCTCAACATCTACAGATTCGGGGATTTTCCAAGCGGAATTCATATAATCTACGTGTCCTGAAGGTTGTGCATAAAAGCCTGATTATAACCGAAAAGTTCCTAAAAATCTCACTTTTGACCTGAATCTAACAGAAATGTAGGGGATTTCTTGATTGAGTTAATCAATCTTTCTTTATGGCCTTGGTGCACCAGCAAAGTTCTTGTAAGTTTCAACAACTTCCTTACTAAACTCACTAGAATACTCAGCTATTCGCATCGCATAGGGAGCCAGATCTTCTTTTGATATTGCTGTGTTCACTGCCGCAATTATTTTATTTGCTTTTTCATTTTGATGGGTGGCCACTCGATATAGTCTTTGCTGTTTGACATAGGCCTTCCTTACAGCTTCTTGAATACCCGCTATAGAAGAAGTATCAATATCAACGCCATCAATTCGAGATGAAATCCCATTATCATAATTAATCATAATCCTTTGACTACTGATATCGAGGACGCCTTCTCTACGTAGAGACTCAATGAGCTGTTCTGGATTCTTATCGCCTTGACCTTTAATCCATTCATAGGCCTTACTTAAGAATTCCCCATTTCTTCGACTCATATTTTGTGCTTTTGTCGCAACATGAGTGACTCCTTGGGCTGAAGTCTTTATATTTTGAAGATTTTTAGTTAGGCCTCTATGATCCCCTTGCCTCAACTTGGAAAGAATATTTCGAGCATGAGTTCCAACATCTCTACTGAAAGTATAAACTTCTTGTGCCGTCATATAATGAGAATATCCCTTGGGACGACTTCCTACGTTTCCGTCGAGATCAATATCTCCATTCGCTTTATAGGATTGATTATAAATGGAATCAGTTCCATTGCTTCTTTGATTATAGAGCATAAGATGTCTTAGTTCGTGCTTTGCCGTATGAGTCGCTTGATTTATAGGAAGAAGAGCGGCTTGCTCTGGGCCCAGTTCAATTCTTCCTAGATATTGAAACCCATGAGAACCTTCCATTGTTGTTTCATAGAGACTTATCGTTACACTATCGCCACCAAATTTTTCTTGTGCTCTTCTGAAAAGCTGTTGGGTTCTATTATCGAGTCTTCCCTGATGTTTTGGGACAACATTAAGAACAAGTACTCCTGGCTCTCTTGAACTTTTTCCAACTGTGGTGAGTATCCCTTGAGACATATAAAGCGTGTTTAACTCTTTTACATATTGATTATTCACTTCTTTCATTCGATCCTCTAGTTCTGCCTTAAGGCGAGGATCTAATTCAAACTCCCATTCCACATGGAGGTCTTCCATTTTCTGTTCATATCTTTTGGTGAGTTCATCTACTTTGCCAGAGAGTCCATAAGTTCTATCGTGTCTTTTTTGAGCTTGAGGATAAGGATTATCTGGTCGGTAGGAGAGATTAATATCTGGACCTTGAGAGTCTAAGCTCTTGGAGGCGTTCGAGATTCTATTTAAATATTTCGTTCCCTTGCTAAAAAGAGAGATGAACATTCCAGTTGGTGGAATGGTGAGATCAGCAACTGCTTTACATATTTTCTCTGAACGATGTTCAGGAGCATAGCAACCGAGTTGATTGAAATCCGTCGTCAACTTATCGACAAGCTTTTGGACCATGGAGCCGATCAGTCCATGAAAAACGGCGCGACTTGCTTTAGCTCTTTGAAACCATTCACCTTCATGCTCATCCATGGCCTTTTGCCATTCAATACTAAAATAATTCTTTACAGAACTGTAAAAATCTCCTGATTGTTCAGGGATTTTCTTGGCCAGCTCTGTAACAAAGTCTACGCTGTCTGTGACAAGCCATACGACCGCATCTTTTAAGAACTCAACCATCTCTTTGATACTTCTCCATATGCCCGAAGCACAATTAGAAATGAAGTTCCAAGAAGTGATATCTATTTCATCTTGTTCATATTGATTACAGTTCACTCTTTTTTCCGGCTCTATTGCTTGGCATAGAGGTGAGTTTGAAAAAATATTACAGATTTGAGTAAAGTTACTTTCATCTATGGTTTGCCCTCTTAATTCTGGATTGAGGCAAACCCTTTCGTATGAGCTAGAAGTCGAAGTATTCTTTTCGAAGTCGAGCATACCTATGACATCATCAACTTCAACAGCATAAAGAGATGAGGTCGTGAAGAGAGTTAAAGTAATTAAATAGAGTGATAAAATTGTCTTATTCATGAAGCTGAATGAGCTCCTGTTTTAATTGGTCGATAGATTTATAAGTAATCCTCTCTGGAGAGGTTAGTAGAATTTGAGTGATTTCTTTTCCTGAATAAATATGAACTTCAAAGAAATAGGTTTGAGTACCTGATCGGTCTTTATATTGACCTTCAAAAAAAAGTTGGTCTTTATCTGTCTTTGAATTACTGATTTTCCAATCACTAATGCCTGAGAAACTTAACATTTCTTTTCTTTGATTGATAAGTTCCTCTGTTCTCTTGGGAATGGGGGCTCTTTGTTTACTTTGAGAAATAGAGACATAGGATTTCTTAATTGTCTTAGATCGCCAAAGAGAACTCTTCTCTTCTTTTCGAAGTTGTACCCAGTCCTGAACGGAGGCACTTGCTTGATGGGTGATCATAATAAAGAAAATGAGTAAGGTAATAAACTTCATGATTATCTTATCGATAATCTTTTGAAATCATTTGCTTTTCCAAAATAAAAGCTATGGATTGGGAAAAAAAAGCCCAAGGATAAACCTTGGGCATTTATTAAGCGATAATTTTAGTCAGAATAAAGTGGCTTATTGCTCGCGATCACTACCTGGAATTGTTCCTTCTAGATAGGCCTTGAGTAGTTTGGCACGACTTGGATGACGTAGCTTTCTTAATGCCTTGGCCTCAATCTGACGGATACGTTCACGTGTTACAAAGAAGTCCTGACCAACCTCTTCAAGAGTGTGGTCAGATTTCTCACCGATACCAAAACGCATTCTAAGAACTTTCTCTTCTCTTGGTGTAAGAGTTGAAAGAACAGAACGAGTTTGCTCTGACAGAGTCACACTCATAACAGCATCAGCTGGAGAGATGATCTTCTTGTCTTCGATGAAGTCACCAAGAGATGAATCTTCTTCCTCACCAATTGGTGTTTCAAGAGAGATAGGCTCTTTAGAGATCTTTTGTACTTTCTTAACTTTTTCAACAGGAAGTTCCATTCTCTCAGCAATTTCTTCAGGAGTTGGCTCACGCCCTAACTCTTGAACAAGTTGACGTTGAGTACGAACCATCTTGTTGATCGTTTCAATCATGTGAACTGGGATACGGATTGTTCTTGCTTGGTCAGCAATGGCACGAGTAATGGCCTGACGAATCCACCAAGTTGCATAAGTTGAAAATTTATAACCACGACGATACTCAAATTTATCTACCGCTTTCATAAGACCGATATTTCCTTCTTGGATAAGATCCAAGAACTGGAGACCACGGTTTGTGTATTTCTTAGCGATAGAAACAACAAGTCTTAGGTTGGCTTCAACAAGTGATGCTTTTGCAAGGTCAGCTTTAGATTCACCATCTAAGATAATCTTGTAAACACGGTGGATGTCATCAAATTCCATTCCTGCGTCTAAAGATAGACGACGAAGTTTTCTAATAACATCTTCTTGGTTACGGATAAGTTGTTCAATCTTTGCATCAGTAGTGAAAAGGTCACGTGCAAGCTTTCTTTTGAAAGCATCATCTTCCATAACCTTATCATAGAGAACCTTGTAATCTTCTTCTCCCTCAACTTCGAGGAACTTGAAGATACGATCTTGTTGATCGTAAAGCTCTTTGAATTGCATGAAGTATTTCTTCACAGGCTCAACAAAGCTATTGATGATCTTACGATTAAAGGTAAGGTCAGCTAGAGTTTCCCCGATCTTTTCCATGCGCTTTGATTGTTCTTCGTCGAATTTCTTAAGGGTACCGTCTTCGTTTTCTACTTCTTTAAGCAGGTCAGAGATATTGTCACAAGTCTCGTAAATAGTTTTTTGATATTTATTTATCTCACGAGTTGTTGAGTCATCATCTAAACCACGAACGAGTTCCTTAACGAATTCGCTTTGATTTTCTTGAGATTCAATTTTGTCTTTAAGGGCCGCGATCTCATTAAGTGCGTGAGAAGATTTAAGACAGGAAAGAATAATTTCTCTTTCACCTTCTTCAATCTCTTTAGCAATTTCAACCTCTCCTTCACGAGTAAGGAGGGCAACGGAACCCATTCTCTTAAGGTATAGCTTAACAGGATCTGTTGAAGCTGACTTAAGTTCTGCTTTCTCTTCTTTTGAAAGAGTTTCTTCGATAATCTCAGTACCGTCTAAACGGATGCCATCATCATCCTCTTCGGTTTCCTGATTTTGAATGTCAATTCTCGCTTCCTGAATCGTATTCATGATCTCGTCAATCATATCGGGATCAACAATACTCGCGGGGATTGCGTCGTTAATTTCCTCTGGTGTGAGGTAGCTTTGATCTTTCCCCTTGATCAGTAGTTTTGAGAAATCTTTGGAGTTAATAAATGCGCCAACAACTGACATTAGTTCTCCTTTTGGTATTGAACCTTATATATAATAAAACCTTTCGGTTTAAATCACTACACCTTGGTGTTAGGGCCACGTCGAACTTGTGCAAGTTTTTTGTCGATTTCCATAAGTTGAGTTAATGCTTCCATTTGCTCTTCTTTATTTTGGGCCGACAAGTGCTTTTGCTTGAGAAGTTTTTTTTCCTCTAGCAGCTGTTCGATTTGTAGCTTCTTCTTAATATCTTCAATCATCTTCTGAGCAACTTTTTCATTCAGTGAAGTTTCTCTATACTTATAAAGAGCACCACCTGCTATCGCGATGACTTCTGCTGAATATTGCTCATCACTCATCAAACTATTTACGATCGATGGATATTCCGATTCATCGATTTCATACATCAGTTCTCTAAGCCTTAAAATATACCCTTTTACCTCATCATTTCCCACAAAATCAAGGAGTTCAGCCGTTTCATCTAACAATAAAAGTTCTGGATGTTGGACTAGATTTTGCAAGAGCCTGGTCTCTACGGCCGTAATTCTCCTTTCAATTTCAACTCTCTCTTCATAGATCTCATCGGCAAATGGATTCTCTTCGTTCCAACCTGGAGGTGGTCCATCAATATCCATAGTCGGTGCAACTGGTGGAGAGGCTTGAAGTTGTTGGGGTTTATGACCTTTAAGGTATTCAGAGTAATTTCGGATGATTGTCGAAGAATCTGAATGAAGTCCTAGCTTTTTAGCCCAACTCACTGCTCTTTCTGTGGCAGAAAGTGAGTCTTTTAAGGGACTTAGAACTTCAAAAATTTGGTTAAGTAACTCAAGCTTTCGTTCGGCGAGTTCAGGAATCTCACCTGGAAGCATCCTTTCTAGCTGGATATCGATGAAAGGTTTAGCATCTTCAAGTCGTTTGGCCAGTGCATTTCGCCCTTCGGCATTGAGAAAGTCATCTGGGTCTTTATGCTCGCCAAGATCGATAAAAAGAGGGGTGATTCCCTTTTCCATAAATTGAGCATTGATTCTTTCTCCAGCTTTTTGGCCGGCTTTATCGTTATCCAAACAAAGTACAATATTTTTAGTAATAGGAAGTAGCCGAGTTAGTGAACGATCTCCTAGGGCCACTCCCATTATGGCCACGGTATTTTCAAAACCATTTTTGAACATGGCCACTTGGTCCATATTTCCCTCCACGAGAATCACTTGATCGCGCTCTCTTATGCTATTTTTTGCAAGGTGGAGGCCATAGAGGAGGTCTTTCTTACTAAAGAGGAAAGAATCTATTGAATTTAGGTACTTAGGCTTCTGATCATCTTGAGTGGCCCTACTGGTAAAGCCAATGACTTGGCCAAAGTGATCCCAGATAGGGAAGATGATTCGGTCCCGAAAGGTATCATAATGAGACTTATTCCCAAAGGTGCTAGGTTTGATCATTCCCAGCTCTTGGGCAATGGAAATCGCAAAATTGCGCTCTTTTTCATTTTTGATGGAGCTAATATAGTCAAAAAAGACAGTCCCATTGGGAGCGTAGCCTAATTGGTAATTTTTAGCGATTTCTTCAGATAGACCACGATTTTTGAGAAAGTCTTGAAAAGGCTGATACTGACCCGTTTCTGCAATTTTCTTAAAGAGTTTCATGCCGTTAGTGAGAAGCTTCTTACCCATCTCTACTTTTGGCGATGCCTTTTTTTCTTGATGATAGTCATTGAAATTCCATCCCAGCTTATCGCAGATGTCTTTTAGAGCATCAAGGAATTCGAGCTTACGATAGAGCATGACAAAGCGGATAGCGTCGCCACCCATATTGTCTACAAAACAAAACCACATACCTCTTTGGTCATTGATAGTAAGAGAGGGATCGTGATCATCGTGAAATGGACAGACGGCTTGAGTTTGAGTCCCTTTTTTAACCACGTGAACATAGCGGCTCAATATTTCAGAGACCGGTACATCTTTAATACGTGATTTTAACTCATCAATTGTTCCAGCACTCATAGGGTTGGAAACATCCTTAAAAAGTGAGGGCCACTATTTCTCTTTTTTTGATACGAGCTCAAAGGCCTTGATCGGAGTTTTCTGTTCAAGAAAAATCTTTTCAAACTTGGTTTGGAAACTTGCCAAGAAGTGCTCAGGAGCATCTTCGTAGAGATCAAATGTTCGAAGTCGTATATCAAAGAGTTTATGGGTGTCAGGGTTATCAACAAATTCTGCCATCCATTCTGCATAGCCATCATGGTCAGTCTTAACAAAGAGTGTACCACCGGGCGTTAAGACTTGATAGGCTGCCCGCAGAAAAGGCATTTGAAAAAGTCTTTTCTTATGGTGTTTCTTCTTTGGCCACGGATCTGGAAAGAAGTAGAAGAGCTTATCTACTTCAGAATCGGCAAACATAAACTCAATTCTTTCTCCACGGGCCCTTAGATATTTAAAATTTCTATAGGGATGTTTGGCCAAGCGACGAGCGAGGTTGTAAGAGCGCTTGAATCTAAAGTCGAGACCTATGAAATTAACATCGGGATTCTTTTCACAGTAATCATGCATGAAGTGGCCATAACCTGTTCCAATTTCAACACATAATGGGGCTTCTCTATTAAAGACAGCTTCATTCCATTTTCCCACGTTTGACTCTGCCGCTTCGTCACGTAAAACGAACTCTTCAAATTCTGCCAACTTTTCGTGGTAGGGATTCTTGTGTTTATATTGAAAGTCCTTCTGATAAAGACGATCATTTTCCATGCCACGTTTGGCCTTTTCTTCACGTTCTTTATCTTTCAAAGCTTGTAATTCAAGCTCCTCAGGGCTTTTGGCCATTTCTTCATTTTTAATTTCATCGCTCATAACGCGGGAATCTATCAATAACTCATTGCTTCGTCTACAGATTTTAAGTCTAATCATATGGGAACGTTCGTCCGAGTTGAAACTGAAGGGATATCAAAGAAATAGGATATCTAAAGAGGTAGTGGTAATGAGAAAATTGATTTTATTGTTTGTTTTTGGGTTACATCATGTCTGTTTTGCATTGGACCTCTACGAAGAAGTAAGTACGGAGAGTGAGCCTTCAGTCTATGATTTAACTATAGATGATTTTGTACGGGCAAGAGATGAGAGAGTTTCGGAACAAACTTATGGACCTTGTCAGCTAGAACAGGCCATGAATTACTTGGAGCCCCAAAGCTTTCTTCAGGAAGAAGTTCAAAATATAGATTGGGAAGAAAGGGGAAATGATGGGGAAATCACGATGTTCTTCGTCGAAGAAAATACTGATCTTTCCGAGCCCGAAACGATTAAGGTTATGGGGCTGACAGAGAGAGAGGCCCTCGAATTATCTAATGATCCTAATGGAGAAGCTTGCTCCAATAAGCATAACCAAGGAGATGTTGCAAATCGTTGGTGTCACACTGTAATTGTGGATTATGTAAATAGAGGTCTCATGAAGGCCGGAGTAAATCCTATTGTAAGTCATGTTGCTGCCTCCGCATTCTTTCTTCCCAAAGAGTTCTTATACGATAAAAATCCCTCACTCTCAGATATGGGAACTCCAGATATTACGGTGTATAACAAAAATCACGCAAAGGTTACAGTTACGCCCTTTGCGGATGGGGCTGTTTTTGTAACAGTAGATAAGAGATTCTAATTATCTGCTAAAAAGGAATAATGATTGTGAGTGAATATAAGAAGACGAATGAGGCATTGGAGAAGTTATCTGAAGTAGAGTTTGAAGTAACTCAGAATGATGCTACTGAACCTCCGTTTCGCAATAAATTCTGGGATCATAAGGAAGAGGGGCTATATGTAGACATAGTCTCTGGTGAACCTCTCTTTAGTTCTCAGGAGAAGTTTGATAGCGGCTGTGGATGGCCTAGCTTCTTTGATACTTTGGCAAAAGAAAATGTCATTGAGAAAAAAGATGAAAGTCATGGAATGGTGAGAACGGAAGTAAGATCAAAATATGGGGATAGTCATCTTGGTCACGTTTTTAATGATGGGCCTCGAGATAAAACAGGACTGCGCTATTGTATCAATTCAGCCTCTCTTCGATTTATTCCTCTAAAGGATATGGAAGAAGAGGGCTATGGCGAATATATCAAATTCGTAAAAAAATCTTAGTAACAATTGAAAGAGTGAGTGAAGTTTCCAAATTTGTCTTGACTGAATTTTTGGAAACTAATTTCTCTACCTGCTTTATCTAAATATTTATCTATATTATTTCTAGTAAGTACGCTCCCTTCTGCATTGGTGGCATTAATATAGTAAACACCATTTCCTGTTTGAAGCACTTCTATCTCTTCTTTTCCTTGTAGAGTATAGTATCCATCAGTTATCCATGATCCACTTAGATTCTTGTAGTTGATCGCGACAAAAAGCTTGTCTCTACAATTATTCTTAATAAAAACATGAATTTTTCTGGTATTGGGCGCTACAACTTCTTTCCATTCTTCATAGAAGCCTTCACTTCTATAGTTTGAATTATCAAATTGACCACGAGTAATGTAACCAATGATTTTTCCACGTTCCTGAGAAAGGCGACTCCCATAATTGACTCTTCTTGATTCTGAGCTAATGACTCCCTGTACATGGTGAGTATCGTACTCCTGAGAATAGATGAGAATAGGTGCCCCACTTTGGCCTTGGATAACATCACAGTTAAGTTCAAGAGTGTGGTCACTACCGTACTCAATTTGAGAGCTACAGTTTGTTTCAAAAAACTGTTGAGAATTACCCTTGTCGTTAGGGTAACCAATACTGAGAATATTCGAGTTTTCAGGATAATCTCTCTTTCCCCAATATCCGAAAGTGCCGACTACTTCTCCCGCATATTTTCCATTTTCGTTTGCCTCAAGTTCCATAAGGGCAATGTCTTTTTCTGGATTAACTTGTCTTACTGAATAGAATTTAGGCATAAAAACTTTTTTAACTCTGTATTTTCCGTAAGGTGAGGTATTTGATTTATTAATTCCTGGATAGAAGAATTGGTTTTTCAAGATTTGACCATCGTTTCCAAAAGCACAATGGGCAGCTGTAAGGACATACTTCTTATGAATGAGAGCTGCGGTACAAGTATTGATGCGATTACCAGTTATCGAAATTAATTGGCCTACTTTATTTTTGTAATCTCTATTAACATAAGCAATATGTTGAATGGGCTCTCTATTATCAGATCCAAGGACGGCCTTATCTTCAGTAACTTCAATTTCTGCCCTTTCACTATCGGAAGGAGTAATGATCATACTCTGTTGTTCACATGAGACTCCAAAGATGGAGAGGAGAACGAATGGAAGAATAAGATGTGATCTCATAAGCGCCGTACTTGTTAGGGTTATTTTTATAAAGAATACAGTAACTTAAGGACAAATTCTGGAGAGTGAGAAATTTCTTTAGAGGGTGTTAATTTACTATACATTTTATGGAGTAAATAATTATAGTTAGTTAACACTGTTAACTGATAGGGAAGTAAAAATGAACCCCCAAAAAGTCTTATTCTTTAGTTTTTCAACTCGTTTTGGCGGGAGTGAAAGAGATACTCTAAGAAGAGCTCAATTTCTAAGCGAAAATGCTAGAGAAGTTACTTATGTGACAAATAATCAAGACGTATACTTTGAGCTTCAGCAAGTTCCTACTATCAAAGCCATTTTTTACGAAACTGAGAATAAAAAGCTATTTAAAAAAGAGATCAAAGAACTCATTAATAAAACAAAGTATCAGTTTATTCACACCTGTACCGTCAGTTTCTATTTTTTTACGATTTGTATGTCACTCAAAAATAGGATGAAGAGTTCGTTTTTCTTTGGGGGCTCTAGTGTATCTAAAGTTAATTTAAAAAGAGTAATTGCTTTAAATCTAGTAGATAGAGTCATTGTAAATTCTAGTGAAGCCCAAAGAAATATTCAAAAATACATTATTTTTAATTTGAACAAGGTAAAGCTTGTCTACAATATGATTGAGGCTCCAAAGCATATTGACACTTATATTAATGAATATCCTCATCTAAAAAATAAGTGTGTACTAGGATTTTGTGGCGGACTTAATGGGCATAAGGGAGCAGATCTCCTTTGTAAAGTCTATAGCGAGTTTAAAAAGACCAACAAGCTCCCGACTCATCTTCTCATTGCAGGTGATGGTCCGATGCTTACTCAAATTAAAAATGAGATAGAAAGATTAGACCTTCAAAATGAAGTTACCCTTTTAGGACATATTTCTGATATCTCAAAATTTTATAATTCAATAGATCTTTTTTTACTCTCTTCAAGAGACGAAGGAATGGCCAATGTTCTTTTTGAAGCAATGTCTCACCAATGTAAAATTGTGGCCACTCGAGTAAATGGAGTTGAGTTTGCTTTGAATCACGGGGAGAGAGGGATCATTGTTGAAAGTGAGAATATCTCTGAAATGGCAAAAGCGTTAGATCTTGCTTTGAAAACAGACTTTCCCTTAGAGGAAACAAGTAAGGATATTTTAAATCTTTACTCTAAGGAAAAGTTCTTAGTTTCGAGTTCTGAATTAATTCTTTGCGAAGAAGGACTTAATTTCGGACACAACGGTGTCGATATTGTCCTGAGTTAGAAAGGGAGTCATGGGAAGGCAAAGGGTCTTTCCTGCAAACTTCTTAGCGATCTCATCTTCTCCTACATATTGAGATAGAGCTGGTTCCTGAGATAGGGTTCTCTCATAAAAAGGCGTACAACCAATCCCTTTTTCTCTAAGGTGATTCATTAGATTTTCTCTAATCTCCACACTTTCAAGTTGAGTAGGGTAAAGATGCCAGCTTGATAGTTCAATAAACTTTTCTGGAAGAGTTTTAAGAGGAGTGCCTTCAAGAGCACGATGGTACATTTTTGCAACTTCTTTTCTTTGTTGGTTAAATTTTTCGATCTCTTCTAACTTGGTATAAAGAACGGCTGCTTGCATATGATCGCAACGAGAGTTTCGACCCATATTTTGCTCATCACCTCTTCCGTGATTTCTATTAACAATTACTTTCTTGGCCAATTCTTCATCATGAGTGAGGATACATCCAGCGTCTCCAAAAGCAGAAAGGTTCTTCGTTGGATAAAATGAAAATGTAATGAGATTTTTTGAATCTCCTACAGGTGAGTCTTTCTTATAGAAAGTACCTTGAGCCTGAGCCGCATCTTCTACAACCTTAATTCCTTGGGCTTCACAGTATTGATTAATTTCATCCATTGGAGCAGGAAGTCCGTAGATATGCACTGGCATCACTGCCTTTAGATTATGTTTCTCATGAACTCTTTTGAGTGAAGTAGGGCAGAGTAGACCATCTTCTTCTTGAACATCAATCCATACTGGCTCTGCGCCAACATTGAGAACAGCTTCTGCGGTTGCATAAAAAGTTATTCCTGGCACTCCAACTTTATCACCAGGGCCAACTTCATAAACATTCAGTGCTATCTCTAGCGCATCAGTCCCATTGGCAACGAGAAGACAGTGATTAGACTTTTGCATCTGAGCAAATTCTTTTTCAAACTTAGTATTATATTCACCTTCTACGAAGGCATTATTATCGATAATATCATTAATACGTTTTTTTACTTTATCCTTGAATTCTGCATGATGGAGGTTGGCAAAATCATAGAAAGATACAGACATAAATAATCCTTTATTAGCTTTAATGAAGCTTTATTGCATATAAGGGATAATATATACCTTTCGATTGATTGTAGCTAGAAAGAAAAAAGCCTCTGAGAACAGAGGCTTTGTTGGAGTATTTTTGTCTTACTTTTTTGTGGAGGCATTGAGCATTTTTTCGATGATCAAAGCCGCCTTCTTTGCTGCTTCCGGATCTTCTTTGAAGCGTCGAGAAATTTTATGTTTTAAAATTTCAACTTCTTGTTTTTCGTGCCTGGACTGAGGAACTTTACGCTTAATCTCGGTTACTTTCTCTATTGCTTGATTCATTGGTTTTTCCTTTTTAGGAGCACCAAAGAAAAGTTCTTTGAGTTTCTTTGCAGCACCCATATTATCGATTAGGCTACTTTTTCAGGGGCTCTTTGATGTTGAGCTACTTTCATCATATGCTCTTCAATTACTTCGTAGAGCTCAAGCTTTGTCGTATAAGGATCCATTCCATCTGGAAGTTGAGAGTAAACCACGTCACCAGCGATTTCTGTAAAAACAAACCAAGTTGATCCTAGCTTTTGGAAAAGTACTTCATTTTCTAAATTTGTGTTGGCCGTTGTAGTTGTTGACATGATTCCCTCCTGGATTCGTGTGGTGCTCAAATTCTTTTTAAGCATTTTTATCATCTACAGTTCTTATCGACGCAATGCGTATTAACTTTAGAAAAAAATGATCTTTTTTTTGGGTTCTAAGTGGTTGAATATATAGAGATTATTCTTTTTTATTCAAAAAGGGAGTTTTTAATTCTTTTAATTAGGAAATAGTTATTGATTAGCTGACTGTTAGAGTACGGAATATTTAGTAGCTACGTACTCAATTCGAAGAAGACTAATAATAGCTTTGGATTCCAATGACAGCAGACCATTGAGCACTAAATGGAATATCGATCTGATCTTCACTAGATCCAAAGCTTCTCCAGGCCGTATTTAATGTAGGCTCTTTAGAAGTCGTAAGCGAGTGAGGAAGATAAATCTGTGTCTGTATTCCCGCTACGATAGCAAGATCAGGGACATTGGTTTGAATCTGAGCAAAGGTAGAAAAGACTGGAGTTACAGTGAAAGCACTAAAAAGTCTCTGTTCTTCTCCAAAGGGATGGTTTTGTGTAACGAGATTCCTATCGTAGTTAAAGAGTACCCCTCCGCTAAAAGTAAGCGTGAAGTCTTTATTTCTCCACGGGTCGTAACTAATAAAAGGTCCAATCCCAAGTTGTGACTTATCTTCAGTGGCAGAGCGATTATCATTATAGAGTCTGAATCTACTTTTAGAGGTCCAGCCCCTAAGCATTCCCCCAAAGTAAAATCTATTCTCTTTATCCCATCCAGCTTTACGCGAATATTTAAGTTCAAATCCATAGTGATTTGAAAAATCTTCTTCGGCCAATACAGAATTATAATTGTAATTTGTCTTTAAATCAGGGCCCATTGAGAAGTTAAAAACCGCCCTATATTTATTTTTTTCAACCAGGGGATAATTCTTTGGAAGAGGCTCCTCTAATCGATAGTCGTTTGGATCTGGATTGTAGGGAGTAATATTTTGAGTAAATTCTCTCACATCATGGGTGATGAGCTTTACATAGCGAGTGGATATATAGGCCGTTTGACCATTTCGATCTTTCGTTTGATAAAAACCCTCTCCCTTATCATTCATATTAATGGGAAAAAAACCTGTGTCTGCACTATTGTCATAGCTGATCTCAAGGGGACCATTTTTAAAGTGTTTGTCATGTATATAGAGTTTTTCACCTTTTCTAATGAGCTGTCTAACTTGAGAAGTCATGCTGGGACTGCTCATAATAGGAGCTTCTAAAGTCGTGATGATACCTTGACCTGCAAACACGGAGTGGGAAAGAAAGAGCAAGAGAATATGAGAGCAAGTCTTGATCATAGCGTCCATCCAAAGTTGTAATTGATATAAGCTCCAAAGCTTGAAATTTCACCTTTGTTAGCAATATTCTCGAGGTATTCAGTACTGTCTTTCACAGATGACTTCATCCAAGTGTATTTAACGCCAAGAGAGTAATTTCCATAATTCGAAAAGAATTCTTTTTCGAATTCTAATTGCATTCCAACTGATGAAAACTTGTGACGGTCAGGATTTTTCTGAGACTCATGAAATAAAGACTTAAAGAGATTGAGATGTATATTCCAACGACCTTTTTTCTTTTGCCAAAATGACGTCATAAAGCTTGGACCTATATGAAGCGCAGACCACGTAACTGTACCGATCGAGGGATCATCCCAGTAGCCAAATTGGTATTGTAGGTTTAGTCCAAAGTTATAGGGCGTATCTTCCGTTAAAAGATAGGTCTTTCCTTCAATCGTATAGTTTTGGGCACTTTGTTTTTCACCTCGATAGATCGTGGCATAGTATTGAGTGTTTATAGACTCAATATGAAAACCTAAGTATGTGGAGAAATTAAGATCCTTATCTTCAGAATGATAATTACTTTTATCGGTATAAACGGCGATAGGATCAATTTGGGGTCTTAAGGTTACTTCATGTTCAATATTGATAGCGTTTCGAGTTTGAGTTGTGTATTTCTCGTTACCGTTCTTATCGAGAATATAAGTTTGGTGAGAGCCCACAAAAGTCTCTTTGGCCTTTACTATAACTTCCCTAAAAACTTTGACTCTCTTTCCAGATTTAACATGAGTGAGAATTGATCCTTCTTTTAATTGAGCAGTATAGGGCTTTGTTTCAGTAAAGATTCGAGGCTTTGTTGGAGGAGGTTCTTTCCACTGGAGCTTTTCTGTAACTTTCTCTTTTTGATTTCTTAAGCGATCAATGAAGTTATAATTATTCTGCTCTAGCCCTTCGAGGTTTTTATAATCTTCGATGACTTGAGGATCGTCCAAAAATTGGTCCACATCCTCATTCCAACTTTGTTGAGCATAAGTTGAGGACATTCCAATAGAGGTTATGACGAGAGAATAGAGGAGAAACCATCCGCGTTTCATTGTTTTCAAATTAAGGCCTTCTTCCTAAAAGCATTATTTACTCTATTGTAGCAGAAAGAGCTTGAGTTGTGGGCCATAAATAGGCGTTAAAATAGAGAAAATCTTCATATTTTGCCCGTATCTTGTGGCATGAAATCTCTAAGTTCTTAAATTCTTATTTCCTAAATGTGAAGATCTGAGGTTGTTGCTGCTGTTTGTCAGTCTGATATGCTTTCGAAGCAGCTTGAGGAGGCCCCTATGTTTGAACACGATCAACAAACTCTTGTTATGCCTATTGGTGGGTTTGATCTTTACTACCATTCCTATACAAAACCTATGAATGCCCACAAGACACCTATCGTGATAATTAGTGGTCCGCTAAGAGGAATCAATACCTATGCTTCCGAAGTTGAACAATTTACTAAAGATTATCCTGTTTACTTAGTTGAGATTCCAACTTTTGAAGAAGCGACTGGTGAGATTATTTCACGTTCAGAAAGTATATCGCTACTTAAGCAATTTCTTTTTAACTTGGGAATTGATCGCAGTACTTTAATGGCTTCCTCATTCAACTCTCTTTTAATTTATGAGTACGCAGCAGAGTTTCCGGAGCATGTAGAGTCTCTTCTTATTAACGGTATTACTAAGAAGTTGAGAGATAGTGTTCTCTATACTTTAGAGGAATCATTACATGAGTTGGACTCAAATAATATGGAGTCTTTTGCTTCAAGTGTTGTTTTGAATTTTATGAATTTTAGCCAAAGAGCTAAAATCCCACAGTCCGAGCGCATTGCAGAGGGACTATTTGAAAAAGTATATAATTTAAATATTTTCGAAAAGAGAATGATACGTGCCCATATTTCTAAGATGCTCTCTTTGGAGGGGATTGGCAGAAGTCCTCAATGTCCGATTCTTTTTATTACGGGAGAGTTTGATAATTTTATGACTCCATTTGAAGCTCACCAAATTGCAAGAAATTGTCCTCAATCTACTTCGGTAATAATTAGAGGAACTGATCATATGGTGGGGTTAGAAAAGAAAGATATTTTTACCCGATTATGTCGTCGTTTCTTAGCGGGACAGCCTCTTAATAGAATGAAAGACATCGACCTCTTAGAAACAAATAGCTTTCCAAGAGAAAAAATTAGAATGGAACCTCGATGGCTGTTAAATGATATAGGCTTTTTAGATACGGGCAATGGGGTTTTTGTTCCGACCAATATAGTGGATATCAATAATTTTGGATGCCGTTTGTATACATCATTTGAAGATCATAGGTCTCTTAACAAGACAGACAAACTTCTGCTTCATTTCCCAGATGATGATCTTCAAATGGAAATTATCCTTTTTAAGCAAACCGATAACGGTCATTTCCGTGGAGTTTTTCAACATAGAAACTTTGAATCGACCAAACGATTTGAAGGATTCATTGATAAGGTGGCCACAACCTGCAACTCAGCCTATGCGGCATAAATCAAAAAAGGTATCGAGGCCTAGAAGTTAGGGGTCTAGATGATCTAGATCTTCTTGGTGGTTCTTGGGTCTTCTTGGCCTTGTAAATGAGCTGGAGAGTGGGAATGGAGAGTCCTCTCTCCAGCTTTTTTGATGCGCTGCTTTTGAGGAAAAATATTTCCAATCTACTCATTATTAATGGATTATAGCCACTTGCTGCGTGGAGTAATCAATTGCCACTATGTGTAGGAAAATGGTAAGTTATTCCGACTATGCAGGAAATAATTTACAACATTGCTATCGGACTTCCCGGATTTTTATTTGCAATCGTTTTTCATGAGTGGGCCCACGCTAGAGTGGCCCTTTATTTTGGAGACGAAACGGCTAAATCTCAAGGAAGGCTGAGTTTAGATCCTTTGGTTCATGCTGATCCAATAGGAACTATTGTTTTTCCCTTGGTGAGTGCCGGATTAGGTGGAGTTCTATTTGGTTGGGCAAAACCAGTGCCCGTAGATCCTAGAAGATTTAAGAAATTTAAGTCTGGAGTTTTCTGGGTGAGTTTTGCGGGACCTTTAGCTAATATCATTTTGGCCATCGTCTCTGCATTGTTCTTTGCCATTGTGGTTACCCAAGTTTCTTCTTCATTTGAATACTTCGACGTTCTTCAGAATATGGCCAAGTCTTCGATTACAATTAATCTTGTTCTTGCCGTATTTAATTTGTTGCCCATCCCACCACTCGATGGTTCGAAAATGGTAACGACTTTTCTAGACTATAATCAAGCTCGTAAATACGAACAATTAGGACAGTACTCTTTCCTTCTTATTATCGTATTTTGGATGACTAATTTATTTAGCTATATCATGCTTCCCGCTATTATTTTTGGGAACTGGGTGACAACTTTATTTATCAGAATGCTGGTATAGAGTTTATTTTAAGAAGGTAAGAGGCTTATGCTCGAAACAACCATTCAAGTCAAAACAGATCATTTTGATGGCCCTTTGGGACTTCTTCTTTTACTCGTTCAAAAAGAGGAAATGGATGTTAGAAAGTTAGACCTTACTAATATTACGAAACAATATCTTAATTATCTTTCTCAAATGAAAGACCTAAACTTTGATGTTGCTGGGGACTACCTCTATTTGGCAGCGACTCTTCTTTTATTAAAGTCTAAAACGGCCATTAGTGAAGAAGAAGTTGCTCGTTTAAAAGAGGGCTCGGAAAGTGAACTCAATATCACTTCTGAAGCTGAACTTATTCGTCGCCTTGAAGAATTACAGCACTTTCAAAGAATGGGGGAGAAGCTTTGGGCTCTCCCTAAAAAAGGCCATGAAATCTTTGTAAAGCCTAAGATAAATAGGAAGGCGATTGTTAATTCTATTTTAGTTCCCATGGAATTAGAGAAGTTAACAGAAGCCATGATGGATTTTCTAATAAAGGAAAAGAGAAAATATACAGTCGTCAGAAGAGATAAGCTTAGTATTAAAGAAAAGCTCGTATTCTTGAAAAGCCATTTAAAGATAGGTGAGAAGACTGAATTTCAACATATCCTTGATGCTGATGGAGGTAACTCTATCGATAATGTCGTGATTACTTTTATTTCTTTATTAGAATTAGCTCGTCTCAAGAGACTTACCGTATTCCAAAATGAAGGTTTCGGAACTATTTATGTACAGGTTGTAAAATCTCTCGATGACTTTGATGTTGAAAGCGCGAATGGCTTCGAAGAAGAAGAAGGAAATAGTACTCCTTCTGAAGAAGAGCTTGAAAGAGAAATTAATCAGGCGATGGCACAAGAAAATGATACAGATCTACCAAATATACCAGATTTAAATGACACACACCCAACACAAGAGACAACAGGAGCTGAAGGGCAAACCCTTCAGTAACGTAGAGGCAAACTATGGATAACATGGATAATGTTGAAGAAAATTCAAAATTAGAAAACCAAACTGAAATAGAGATTGAGGAAGTCACAGACTCCTCACAACAACAGAACGAGTTAAGTAAGGATGAAGTACCTGCTATGGAAGAGCCTCATGCAGATGATGTTCAAGAAGAGTGGGAACTTCACCCTTGCTTACCTTCTGAAGAAGACCTCCTTTATCCAGGACAAGATTTATTAGAACTGGAAGCAGAGTTTCTTGATGATGAGAAACAAGAAGACTCTCTATGGCAAGCGAGAACGGGCTTAAACTTTGATACTCTTTGTGGAGCGATTGAAACGATTATTTTCATGAGTGATAAGCCAGTTCCTATTAGCAAAATTAAATCACTTATTGATGAAGACATGCCTCTTCGTGTGATTCATCAATCTCTTATGCGCTTGCAAGAAGAATATGAAAGCCGCCATCATGGGCTTAGATTAGTAGAGGTTGCTGAAGGATATCAGTATAGAACAAAGGCCACTTATTCTAAGTATGTTCAGGATCTCTTTAAAGTAAATAGTCTTGTTCTTTCTCCAACCGCTCTTGAAGTTCTTGCTATCATTGCCTACAAGCAGCCTGTTGCTAAAACAGAAGTAGATAAGATTCGTGGAGTAGATTCAGGACATATCGTGAGAGGTCTCATTGATAAGCGTCTTGTTAAAGTTTGTGGACGCTCAGATGAGATGGGCCGTCCTGTTCTTTATGGAACGACCGCTGAATTTTTAGAAGTTTTTAACTTGGCCAATATTGATGAACTTCCTCCTCAGCACGAGTTAGAAGAATCGATTGAAAACAATGTTGGTAAAATTTCAGATATCAAAACAATTGTACATGATGGGGATAAAGCCCAATTCGTATTTGATGATATGGAAGAACTTGAAGGACTTGCGTCTTCAATTAAAGAAATTGCTGCTGATACAGATTTTACAAGTGCTCTTAAGAGTCAGGAAAAGAATAAGGCCAAAATGGCTAAAGCTGCAGCAGCGGAAGATGCTGGAACTGATGAAGGCTCTGGAGCTTCTCAAGAAGCTGAAGGACCAAGAACGGCATTTGATATTCTTGAAGAATATGTTTCAAAGCAACTTATCATTAATGTAAATAATGAATCTCTTGTATCTGAAATGATGTCCATGTCTGCAGATCCTATTGTGATTTCTGATCTTACCGCTGGTCCATTCAATGTTCCTGAGGATATTGAAGAAGAGGAAGAAGAGTTTCAAATGATCGATCTTGATACGGGACTTCCTATAGAAGATGATTTTGAGTTTGAAATTGAAGTAGAACTCTCTGATGAAAGTGAAGAGGATAGTGAACCAGAATATATCCAAGGGGAAGATCTCGTTGGAGATAGTGATACAGAAGCTGAAGAATTGGCCCGTGCTCTAGATGATGCCTTTGAAAGATTAACTGGAGAGAGCCTAGATCAAGCAGACAAGGAAACCACAAATCCTGTTGAGCAAGATGAGTTAGGACTTCGTGACTCTACACTTGAAGATAAAGAAACTGACCTGGATGAGCTTGCAAAAGATATCTCTGAAAAGGCAAAAGATCTCGATATTGACCTCGATTTCTTAAATGATTTTTCTCAAGAATAATAAATCTAAATACTTAAATGATGAGCAAGGTAATATCTACCTTGCTCTATTGACCTGAGCCTCTAATATCTATATATTCCGGGGCATCTATTAACACTTAAACCGTCGTGATGACAGATTGGAGTGACCATGAGTAATCAATCTATACGTTTACAAAAAGCAATTGCCGATGCCGGTATTACTTCTCGCCGAAAGGCCGAAGAGATGATTCTTCAAGGAAGAGTACAAGTTAATGGCGAAAAAGTTAGGCTCTTAGGAACAAAAGTTAACCCAGACCATGATGCCGTGGTTGTCGATGGTGATCCTATCGACATGGGAAGAAAAGAGAATATCTATATTGTTCTGAATAAGCCTCGTGGAATTATTACGTCAATGAGTGACCCTGAAGGTCGTAAGACTGTTATGGATCTTGTTCAAGATGTAACGGAAAGAATTTATCCTGTTGGAAGATTAGATTATCTTTCTGAGGGTCTTCTCTTAATGACTAATGATGGTGAACTCGCGAATAATATTATTCACCCAAGAGAGGGAATTACTAAAGTTTACGAAGTTAAAGTTTTTGGAGCTGTAACTCCTGATATTCTAAAAAAGCTTAGAGGTGGTTATCAGTCAGATGTTGGCTTTTTAAAGCCTAAGGCCGTGAGAGTTATTAAGCAGCTTAAAGCTAAGACTTGGCTTGAGTTTAGGCTTACTGATGGTAAAAACAGAGAGATCAGAAGACTATGTGAAGCTTATGGCCTCACTGTAGATAAGCTAAAGCGTGTGGCGATTGGTGGACTGACAGTAGAGGGGATTACTCCTGGCGGATATAGGGCCCTAAGTAAGAAACAGCTTTTAAATCTCATCGGTATTGATAGGGAAGGAACGATCATTTCTGATGTAGAGTATCAGTCTCCTAAGAAATCAATTAATCTTAGACTTAAAGGTCCACAAAACTGTACACCAGCCGATGATAAGGCTTTTGTGAAGTTTAGAAAGGATACCTACTTCCAGGCCATTAAAGATATCGATGAGAAGAAGGTCAGAGAAGCTCAAGAGAAAAGAGACGCAGAATTTAGAGAAAAAGAAGAGCGTCATCAAAAACGTCAGCTTAAGAAGAAGCAGCGAATGGCGAAGAAAGAAGAGCAGAAAAAATCAGTACATGCTGAAATCATTAAATGGTAATACTAAAGGGGCTTTGAGCCCCTTTTTTATTTCTTACTAAAAGAGCGAACAAAGAAATCTAATGTATTCTTTTTAATCTCTTCAAGATTTAAATTGTCCTTAGATTTGAATCCAAGAATAATCGGCCAATAAATTTTACCTTTTAAAATCGAGTGGAACTGGTTGGCCATTTCATCTGGAGAAAGCTCCTTGGTGAGAAGATCATCATTTTGAGCCTGTTTAATCCAATTAATGAATAGAGATTCAGATTGATTCATTCTTTCTAGTTGCTGATCTGAAGGGCTTCTGCCTTTTAGAAGCTCCCCAAAAATAATTTTAGAAACCTTTAAAAATGATTCTGATAAAGTAAGTTTGATTTTGGCATCTATTACTGAAGAGATGAGCTCTTGTAGACTTTGATCCTTATTGTAAGTAAAGCTATGCATGTCACTAACTTGATCAAGAATGCTATCAATTAGAGCGAAGTAGAGATCTTCCTTAGAGGGATAGTATTTATAAAGAGTTCGTTTTGAGACTTCTGCCTTAAGGGCAATATTATGCATTGAGGCTGCATCTATTCCTTTAGATAGGAACTCTTCAGTTGTTGCCTCAAGTATAAGATTATTTTTTTCAGGCTTCTTATCCATAAAACTGCCTTTGTAAGCTATTAATTTTATTAAAGAATGAAATGTTTGTACACACTAGTGTTTACTTTTGTGTTGTGAGAAATCTCTTTCTCTTATAAAGTATACACAAGTGTTTACCTATCTTCTAGTGTTCAAAAGGATTATACGTGAAGTTTCTTGGTGTTTTAATCATTCTATTTATTGCGATTTCCTATTTCTTGTTAAGGCCAAGATTTGGTTACTATCCTCAAAAACGTTATTTAACTCAATCTCTTCACTACAATATCGATAAATCAATTTTTGAAAATCGTAGAAAGAAAATTATAGAAGAAATGACGAAGAAGAATATGAACTTTAAAAATATTCTGAGTTTCTTTAAGGCTCGCGAAAATGCCATTCCTTTAAATAAAATGCCAGAAGTTAAAATAGACCCAAAAATTTTATTATCAAAAAATAAAAGCGACATAAATTTATCTTGGTTGGGGCATTCTAGTTTTCTTCTCTCCTTAAATAAGAAGATGATTTTGGTAGATCCAGTATTTTCAAATGCTGCATCTCCTATACCTTTTATGATTAAGAGGTTTCAGGCGCCAGTCATAGCTTTGGAAGAACTGCCAAAGATCGATTATATCGTTATTTCCCATGATCATTATGATCATCTTGATATGGAAACAATAAAGTTTTTCTCTGAACATAAGCATATTAAGTTTCTGGTTCCTCTTGGGGTAGGTGCCCATCTTGAAGGGTGGGGAGTTCCAAGAAAACAAATTATTGAAAGGGATTGGTGGGAGAGTTATCAATCAGAAGATATTGATTTTATAGCAGCTCCTGCTCAACATTTTTCAGGAAGAGGTCTCTTTGATAGGAATGCAACTCAATGGGCTTCTTGGATAATTAAATCCTCTGAGAAAAGCATTTATTTTAGTGGGGACTCTGGTTATGACATTCATTTTAAAGAGATTGGAAGTCGCTTCGGACCTTTTGATCTCGCTCTTGTAGAGACTGGTCAATACAATCAGAATTGGAGAGAAGTCCATATGTTACCTGAGGAGTCTATTAAGGCCTTTAAAGATTTAAGAGCAGATAAGTTTATACCCGTTCATTGGGGGATGTTTGTTCTTTCGTATCACTCGTGGAATGAGCCGCCTGAAAAATTATTTGAACTTTATGATGGGGACCATAAGGATATTATTGTCCCTAGAATTGGAGAAGTCGTCAGACTAAGTGACGACTTCGAGCCGAGCTATTGGTGGCGAGATAATTAATTATCGTAGTTGATTACTTTAGAAGTGCTCATTTGGTCTTGAAGAATATCAATAGAGAATTCAAGGGCCTGTTGAGCATAAGGAATATTACTCTCACTCATGTCATCTATAAAATTAGCCTGCTTAATTAATGAGGCACAAAGTCTCATAGCTTCAGATGAAGCATCAAAGAATTCACCTTCTGCATCTGTAGTGAGGGTATGATTAAGAAGCATATTCAAAGTTTTTAAAGCCCTGATTTGAGCAGCTGATAATTCAGTCGCATCAATCTCAATAAAAAGTTTTTCTTTCTTTGCTGTGTCTGTTGGGCCTTTGAAGTTCATAATATTATCCTCGACATTTAAACATTTTGGTTTGTTTAACCTTTCATTACTGAACTTATCGACAAAAAAATGAATGATTTTAGGAATTTATGTCAGAGTAAATTTATAAGAAATAATTTAGGAATAAGGCTGGACATAAGAGAGGAGATGCTATAGTCTACCCCATACCAAATTGAATAAGAATTTCAATAGTTTAACGCGGGATGGAGCAGTCTGGTAGCTCGTCGGGCTCATAACCCGAAGGTCGTAGGTTCGAATCCTGCTCCCGCAACCAAACTTCTTCTTTCTTCAAAATCCACAATATTCATGAATTTTTAAGCTTTTTAATCTTTTTAAAAAGAGAGTTTTCTCTGTCTTTTTGAGAATAGGGAAAGTTGTAGTAAAGAGAAGGCCACAACATAAACATGGAAGTCATGGCCAATCAGTAACTCGAGAAGTCTCTTAGTTGTTAAACCAGTCGTCTTGGCATTCAACAATCTCTGTGTCCACGATATAGCACCAGTTCGGTCTTGTTTCACCATAGGAAGTCACTTCAAATTGAGCAACATATCCTACGTAAGCATCTGCTACTGTGGTTACTTCTACTGTTCCTGAGAAAGATAATTTCTCTTGTAGAAGTGTTTGGAATTCATCTGATAGATTTCCTGCAAATGCAGAAGACATCATTAAAGCAGCTAAAATAATTTTTTTCATTTTGCCCTCCCAGAGCTTATTTCTAATATTTTTTAATATAGGTAAATAATTGACTTAGATTTGATAAGTTTGTGAGTTAAAACTATAGGAGGCACTCCTAGAAAGGGAATGCCTCATATAAGTTCTTAGTAAAGAAGTTCTTCAATATTAATTTGAGGAGATTGTCTTACTCCTAGTCCTGAACTCCCAAGCTCGTTGAGCTCGTAACCCATGAACTTAGAGTAGTCACGTTCAATCTGATTTCGAAGAGGTTGTTCTTCTCTATACCAGTCCCACTTATCTTCTGATTGAGAACAAGTGTTTAGATCATCTCCTGATAGTCCCCATCTTAATTCAATACAATGGTAGGGATCAAAAGATAGTTTAAAGAGGGCCTGCAACGAATCTTTTAAATTTGTTTGGAAAGAAACTCCATTTGATTTCTTAAAAGAATATTTACAACTTTTGGTTTTGGCCGTGAAGATCTTAGCTAAGTCGCCTTTTAAATTGGCGCCATTATATTCAACTTCTAGACCTGAGCTAAGAGAAGGATCAAGATATTCTCTGACTGTATTATAGATTTCTCTTACTGATGCTTTTAGTCTAGCATCCCTAGATGGAGTCGAATAGGTTTCCCATTCTCCATCTGTCCCGTAAATATTCTCAGGTAAAGCTTTGGGGTGCTTCTTGTCGTGAAGTCCTGCCGCTACCGCCTTATCTACTGAATCCACACGATCTTTAAAGTCTCTACATAGATCATCAAGGGCCACAGCAAACTCTTCGATTGGGTTAACACTTAGTCCATCTAGAGAAAGACGCGCTCTTACGAAATGGTAGTAATCCATTTCTGTACCATTGAAGTTATATTCTGCCTTTCTGAAATCAACATAAGGATTTTCCGGATAACCATAAAATTGTTCAAGAGCATATCCATCAAGGTCTTTATTGGCCACGGGACGATAGTTTCCGTTAGAGTAAGAATATGGTCTCCAATTAACAAAACCAGCACCTCTAGATACAGGACTTCTTGAGAATTTTTCTCCATAGGCAATATAAGTAATACTGTTATCTGGGTGAGCATCTATAAGATAGATTTTTCCTGAGTCCGTGACTTCTGAAACGAGTGCTATATGTCCGGCTGGATCGTAGAGGACTGTTCCTGGCTTAAGGTTTTCTCTATCTAGTTTAATAGCATAAGTGTCTTTGAAAACACTACCTTGATCAAAGCGAGAGGCATCAACTCTAAAAGATGCTGTAGACACTGAACCAACAATTTGATCAAGGATGCTATTGATATTTTCTCCACCTTGGATTTTCTTAAGAGCAGTAATCTTATTACCAGATCTTGAGTAACGAATATCCTTACCAGCGTCTTTTAATAGATCTTCTAGCTTATCTTTAAGGTCTTTGTAACGGCTACGAACTTCTCTTGGACGATTCCAAAAGCTGTAGCGATCATATTCAGCCTTGGCTCTATAGTATTCAGCTCTGGTCTGCTCTATTTCAGGAGAATAGAAGGTTACTCCTTGAGGAAATACAAAAGGAAGTCCTCTCATAAAAGCAAAGTATCCTCTAAGTACATAGGGAAGGTCGGCACAGTCACTGAAGATTTCAGATAGTCCAGAGGGATTCTTCTTAGCAAAGAGAGGATTAGCTATTGGACTTCTTAAACATTGGTCTGTAGTGAAACATTTTCTACTTTTTACAGCTTTACCAATAGTCGAAATAAATTCAGAGAAGAGTTCTTCTTCAGTTTCGTTCCACTGGCGAGTAATTTCCCACTTAACCCCTGCTCCATGAATCGATGGAATAAGGCAAAGGAGAACAAGCAAATACTTGATTTTGTGTGTGTGAATCATTTTGTTACCCCGTTATAAATTTTGTTTTATTCATATCTCTAACAAGGGTAGGGAGCAAGATAACCTATAAAAATGACATAAGATTAAGCCTAGGCAATGAAGATATTTCAAGAACCTAGGCTATGAGAAATTGAATGATTCTAATTAAGGACTTTAATTTCAACTCTTCTATTTTTCTTTCTCCCTGAGAAAGTTGAGTTGTCCGCCATAGGCTCTGTTTGACCATAGCCCTTGGCCTCTAGACGAGATGAAGAAATACCGTGTTGATTGATGAGATACTGCTTTACTGCATTTGATCTACTTTGAGAAAGAATGCGATTATAGGCTGTCGTTCCAGTAGTATCTGTATGGCCTTGGATTTCTATCTTAAGGTTTTTATTTCTCTTTAGAGTCGAAGCAAGTTTATCTATATCAGTTGTATAGTCTGACTGAATTTTAGCCTTGTTGAGTGAGAATTTTACATCAAGAGTGATTCTCTCTTTTACTTCTGTAGAGCACCCAAGGGAATTTACGGAATGACCAGCTGGAGTGTTGGGGCAGTGATCAGCAGCATTTGAAACTGAATCATTATCGCTATCTTTTACTTCAGTGACTTTCTTTATCTCTTTTACTGGATTGGAATCCACCATGGCCTTTTCTACCCGCCAATAAGGTCTCCCAAACTCGTGCCAAATTTTTTCATTGGGATAAGGTGAGTATTCATATTCTTTTCTTTGATTGATGTTGTTGTAACCCTCTTTGTTTTTAGAAGGGGTTTCAATTTTCGAAAAGACTGAAAATGAAGATAATGCTGAAAGAATGAGTAGATAATTAATCTTTTTCATATAGACTCCTTTTAAATTCAATTTTAGGAAGACTATATTCTTTGTAAATGACTTTGATAAGTTTTTGTCTAGTTTGGAAGATTACTTTACATTTATACTAATGATATAGCGTTTATGAACCTTTAACAAAAAAAGAAAAAAACATGGACAATCTACTTGCAGCAAGAATTCAAATGGGGACTTCCTTGGCCTTTCACATTATTTTTGCTTGCATAGGTATGGTCATGCCTGCTTTGATGACCTCCAGTTATGCTAAATATATTAGAACTCGCGATGAAGAATATCTTCGCCTGACCAAGATGTGGATGAAGGGAGTTGCTATATTTTTTGCCGTTGGTGCTGTTTCAGGGACTCTTTTAAGTTTTGAACTGGGACTTTTGTGGCCGAATTTTATGGAGCATGCTGGACCCATTTTTGGAATGCCTTTTTCCTATGAAGGTGCAGCCTTTTTTTTAGAGGCGATATTTTTAGGAATATTCCTCTATGGTTTTGATCGTGTACCTGAAAAAATCCATTGGATTTCTTCTTTGATGGTGAGTATTTCAGGAGTTCTATCAGGTATCTTTATAACCAGTGCTAATGCTTGGATGAATTCTCCTTCTGGATTTAAATTTGATCCAGTTACTAAAATCTATTCAGATATTGATCCCATCGCAGCGATGTTCAATGATGCCTGGGCATCCCAAGCGACACATATGATCCTTGCTGCGTTCAGTGCTTCTAGTATTGCGGTCATTGGGATACATAGTCTCCTTGTTTTAAAAGGGATCAATTTAGATTTTAATAAAAAGGCCATTAAGATTGCTCTTCCTTTTTTCCTTGTTTCTAGTCTTCTTCAACCTTTAAGTGGTGACCTAAGTGCAAAGGATATAGCACAAAGGCAACCTGAAAAACTTGCTGCTATGGAAGCTCACTTCAAAACAGAAAAAGGAGCCTCACTCTTAATTGGTGGGCTCCCTAATGAGGAAGAAGAGACGGTCGAATGGGGAATTAAAATTCCTTACTTATTAAGTATTTTAAGTTTTGGCGATCCTCAGGCAGTCGTAAAAGGACTAGAGGAGTTTCCTAAAGAAGAGAGACCTCCTGTATTAATTCCCCACTTAGCTTTTCAAATTATGGTGGGAATAGGGACGTTATTCTTATTGATCTCTTTATACACTCTATTTTTGATCGTACGTAAAAAAACGAGTTTTCCTCGAAACCTCTATCGAATATTTGCTCTTTGTACACCTCTTGGATTTTTAGCAGTGGAAGCAGGATGGACAGTGACAGAAGTGGGAAGACAGCCTTGGATTATTTATAAAGTAATGAAAACAAGTGAAGCCTTAACTCCAATGGAGGGCATAGGATATAGTGCCTTTTTCTTTATTTTCCTCTATGTCTTCTTAGGGGTTCTCGTGACTTGGTTATTTTATCGACAGGTTAAAAAGTATCAAGGATACAAATTATGACTTTTGTTTTAGCCGTTCTCTTTATTTCTTTATGGCTTTATCTTATTTTTGCAGGGGCTGACTTTGGAGCTGGCATTCTCGAGATTTTTAAAGGTAAGAAGTTTCAACGTGAACAAGAGGCCCTCGTCAATAAGGCCATGGGGCCGGTGTGGGAAGCTAATCACATTTGGCTGATTCTCGCCCTTGTTATTTTATTTGTTGGTTTTCCAAAGTTATTTAAGGAAGTTTGCATTGTATTGCATATACCCATAACTGCCATTTTGATTGGTATTGTCTTTCGAGGTAGTGCTTTCACCTTTAGGCACTATGATGCGATAAAGGATAAGAGTCAAAACTGGTATTCCGGTTTCTTTGCCTGGTCTAGTCTTTGGACGACATTTTGGATAGGGGTTAGTGTTGGAGCGATCATGGAAGGTCACTTCTATGTTGAAAAAGTTGATTTCTTTCAGACCTATATTAGGCCTTGGTTAAGTGGATTTCCCATATTGGTTGGTTTCTTTCTTTGCACTCTCTTAAGTTATATCACGGCTACGTTTATGGTGGCGGAGGCGAGTAGCAAAGAAGGGGAAGTGCGGGATTACCTCAAAGATTTATATAAGAGAAGAGCGCAGTACTCGATAGGCGTCGCTATTCCAATCGGAGCTGTCATTATTTCCTACGGATACTTTTATAATATATATTCGTTAAATGAATTTTTTAATAATACATTCACTTTAATCTGTCTCGGGCTATCGAGTATTCTCTTACTTCTTCAATACGTAGTGATAAAAAAAAATCAATTACATTTTCTAAAGTATATCGGTGTGACTCAGCTTTCTCTTATTTTTTTAGGGGTCGCTTACAATCAATTTCCCTTCCTTATTCATAATGAGCAGACTCATTACTTTTTGAGTTTCTATCGCTCAGCTGCACCTGATGCAGTAATTGATCAACTGGTAATAGCGCTGATTATAGGGACTGTTATTATCTTCCCTCCGTATATTTATTTGATGAAAATATTTAAGGAAGAAACGATCAAGGCTTAGTTTCGCAGATTCCTGATAAGTTCTTTGAGGCCAAAGAAAGGCTGATAGTGTAACCTTAGGCCATAGAACAAATTACATCCTTATGAGGAGTTTATGGCAGATCAGAAAAAAGTAATCCTTTCAGGCTCGACAGTAACTGGTGATTTAACGCTCGGAAATTATATTGGAGCGATGAATAATTGGAAGAGCTTACAAGAACAATACAATTGTTACTATTTTATCGCTGATCTTCATGCTCTAACCGTTGCTCAAGATCCTAAGCAGTTGAAAGAGAGATGTTTTAGCTTCTTTGCCCAGTACCTAGCTCTTGGACTTGATCCAAAAGAAAATACGATTTTTGTTCAATCTCATATTCATGAACACGCTGAACTCTCTTGGATACTCACATGTTTGACCCCTATGGGTTATTTAAATCGTATGACCCAGTTTAAAGAGAAGTCTCAAAAGCACGTGAAAAATATTAATGCTGGTTTATTCACTTATCCTGTTTTGATGGCCGCTGATATACTTCTTTATCAAGCGGATCTCGTCCCTGTTGGAGAGGATCAAAGACAGCATATGGAACTTTGTAGAGATATAGTTACTTTCTTCGATAATCGTTACGGAGAAGGAAAGATTAAAATGCCAGAAGCCTATATTGGAAAACAAGGGGCAAGGGTCATGGCCTTGCAAGACCCGAGTAAGAAGATGAGTAAGTCTGATGATAATGAGAAGAACTTTGTCTCTATCATTGATACTCCAAAGAAAATACAAAAGAAGATAAAGTCTGCTCAAACAGACTCAGATACAGTGGTAACATTTGATAAAGAAGCAAAGCCAGGTCTAGCTAATCTTTTAACGATTTATTCAGTTCTTTCAGAGCAGCCGATTGATAAAATTGTAGCTCAGTATGAAGGCAAAATGTATGGTCACTTAAAAGTTGATTTGGCCGATCTTGTAGTAGAGACTTTAAATCCAATTCGTGAAAAGTATGAAGATTTAATGAATGATAAAGCGTATCTAGAAGATCTAATGGAGCAAGGAGCTATCAAAGCTAGAGAAAGGGCCAGAGACACTCTAAAACTTGTCTATGAAACGACTGGCTTAATCTATCGTCGATAGGAAATTGGAGTAAAGTATGCAAGGACAGCAGCCCATTTATCCTCTCGATAAGCTTGATCGCGAAATACTGAGAAAGTTATTGGAAGACTCTCGTAAGTCTTATCAAGAAATTGCAAGAGAGCTCATTGTCTCTGGTGGGACCATTCATGTTCGTACTGGGAAAATGAAAGAGGCTGGGGTCATTAAAGGATCGCAACTTGTAATCGATTACCAAAGGCTAGGCTTAGAAGTGACCGCTTTTGTTGGTATTAACTTGGCCAGTGCTGGAGATTATCAAGTTGTTCTCCCAAAGTTACAGAAGTTTCCTGAAGTTACTGAAGTTCATTATACAACGGGCCAGTACTCACTCTTTGTAAAAATTGTAACAAGTAATACGAGAGAACTTCATCTTTTCTTAATTGAAAAGCTTCAATCAATTAAAGAAGTTCAATCAACGGAAACTCTTATCTCCTTAGATAATCCAATTGCAAGAGATCCAAGTATTCCTGAAGTTGAAGAATAGCTATTTGTTATAGGGATGCCCAATATATATCGTTTCAGCACGATAGATTTGCTCTATGAGAATAAGTCTTGCCATTTTATGGGGAAAGGTAAGAGGAGAGAGACTCATCTCCTGATGCGAAGCTTGATATACTTTCTCCCCATGACCTGATGCTCCTCCAATAATCAAAATCACTGAAGTTGATATTTCGAAGAGCTTATAGAGCCAATTTGAAAATTGAACGCTATTTCTCTTTTCTCCTTTTTCTGTCAGGAGAATGATTTTGGCCTTTCCATTTTTTTCAATTTGATTAATTTTTTTGAGAACTTCGTCTGCTTCTCGATCTAGATTTTCTTCATGAGATTTTACTTCATGAATATTAAACTGAATGTCTTTTAAGCGTTTAAGATATTCAGATTCTAATGAAAGATAAGACTTATCTTTTAATTTTCCGACTGTAATAAGATGAAGAGACTTCATAGTTTTTAGAAGAAGTCTCTTCCTTTCTTATCGGTAGCATTTTCAGCAGCTTCAGCATCTTCACTTGAAAAGTAGTAATCATTTGGAATTTTAACCTGTTTAGCTTCAGTCCAAACAGACTCTAATTCATAAACGTCACGAGCTGATTCTTGGAAAATATGAACGATGATATCTCCACCGTCGAGAAGTATCCAATCTGATCCGCTAACACCTTCTTTAGAAATAAATTTCATTCCATTTCTTCTAAGGTTAGCAGAGATAGCGTCGGCCATGGAGTTGGCCTGCGTTGAGTTACTTGCACTTGCAAGTACGTAGAAGTCAGCAAGAGAGGAAGATGAAGAAACATCAAAAACTTTAAGATTGATACCTTTTAGGTTCCCAAGAATCCATGCTGCTGCCATGGCCATATTTTGAGGGTATTCAAATTCTTTACTTTTTATAATTTTATCAACTTCTGCTGCAACAAATTCTTGTGACATGGGTATATCCTTCTTTCTTTTAACCTTTTTTGGTTTTTAGTCTTCTTGTCTTCCTATTGGTTATCATCTTCTCTTATAAGCCTAAAAAGTAGACCTTTTAAGTGATCCATTGAATCCCCTGACACTGAGGATATAGGAAGTACTTTCTTATCGAGTTGTTCCTCAAAAAAGGTTTGAAACTTTTTGATTTCTTCATCTGTCATAGCATCTATTTTTGTAAGACAAACGAGTTCTTTCTTTTGAGTTAACTCTTCGTTATATTTATTCAATTCTTCTCTGATGATGACATATTGTTCAAAGGCTTCAAACTCATCAAGGCACCATGAAACATCAACCAGATGAATGAAAGCTTTTGTTCTTTCAATATGTTTTAAAAACTTTATTCCTAGGCCCTTACCTTCAGAAGCATCTTCGATCAGTCCAGGTATATCGGCTAGAACAAGAGACTGGTTGTCTCCAACTTTAACAACTCCAAGGTTTGGTTCTAAAGTTGTAAAAGGGTAGTCAGCTATTTTGGGTTTGGCAGCTGAGAGCACAGATATAAGAGTAGATTTTCCTGCATTAGGCATACCTATTAAGGCGATATCTGCAATCAATTTAAGCTCTAATTCAAGCTCGAGAGTAATCCCGTCTCTTCCTGGTGTGGCCCTTTGAGGAACTTGGTTTGTGGCGGTCTTGAAATTTATATTTCCCATTCCTCCATGGCCGCCTTCAGCGAGGAGTACCTTTTGCTCGTTATCCGTTATGTCGGCTAATACTTCTCCAGATTCAGCTTCACGAATAAGAGTACCTACTGGAACTTTAATAATAAGATCTTCACCGGCTTTTCCATTACAGCAGCTTCCTGTACCTTGCATGCCGTTTTCTGCACGATAATTCTTCTTTCCACGAAAGTTCACGAGAGTGTTTAGCCCTTCATCCCCTTGGAAGTAGACGTCTCCACCATTTCCGCCGTCACCGCCGTCTGGACCTCCACGAGGAACAAACTTTTCTCTGCGAAAGCTGACACAGCCATCACCACCGTTTCCGGACTGGATCGTAATTTTAACTTCGTCGATAAATCTCATAAGCTGCTTTTTTTAACAAAAAAAAAGGGAATTCGATAGAATTCCCTTCTTTTAATGAAATAATTTTATACGTAATTAAGCTTCTACAACAGAAACAAGCTTAGTTGTTTTGTTGTACCAAGAAAATTGAACTTTCCCTTCAGCAGTTGCGAAAAGAGTGAAGTCTTTTCCCATACCTACGTTATTTCCAGCATGAAACTTAGTTCCACACTGACGTACGATGATGTTTCCTGGAACAACTTTTTGTCCACCAAACATTTTTACACCGCGCATTTTTGGGTTTGAATCTCTACCGTTATTTGTTGAACCACCGGCTTTTTTGTGTGCCATATTTAACTCCTGTTTCGGAACCTTAGAAAGTTAGCCTTCAAAAGTTCCTAATAATTCATATTTTATATTCTATAATTACTTAAGGTATTTCTTTGCAGTTGCTGAGTCAGCATCAATCTTTGCAGTATTACCGCTTCCATCCTGAATTTCAGTGATAAGAAGTGATGTGTAATGCTGACGGTGACCGTTTTTACGCTTGTAAGCACCAGGCTTTCTTTTGAAAACGATAACTTTCTTTGATCTGTCATGCTTAATTACTTTAGCAACAACTTTAGCACCTTCAACAGTTGGTTTACCAATAACAGCTTTATCACCACCAACAAAGAGAACTTGGTCAAGTTCAACTGTTGTACCAGCTTCGTCAGCTAGCTTTTGCACGTCAAGAACATCTCCAGCTTCTACACGATACTGATGTCCACTAATTTCTACTACTCCGTACATGCCTTCTCCTTAGTTGAGACAAAATGGGGCGGTCTACTTCTCAAGACAGGTAAGCTGTCTGGACACTTAAAGTTCCCCAAGTTTAGTCGATAGAACGGAGATTTTTAGTCAATTTTGGGCCCTTTGTCAACGAAAGAATGTCTGTGGAAGAAATCTCTTGCTAAGTTTTACCTTTTTTCCTGAACATTTTTGCCGAGATGAGTTAAAAATGACGTTATAAATAACCTTCGTGGACCTTTTTGTCGAATAGGAGGGAGACCGGAGGCATATATGGAGACTAAACAAAATTCTCTTTTTCAGTACCATTTGGATTCAGATTTTCCCATTTTTATAAAAATTGTGGATGATCTGGAAGGAAAGGATAAGGGCAATCTCAAGACCCTTCTCGATCAAATGAAGTTTAGAGAATTATCTGGGCACGAGGAAGATAGCGTAGAGAAAACTCTCTCTGAAAATCCTAAGGCCAGGATGTTAACTCTTAAGGTTGCTTCTTTTAAACTTTCAGGACAAATAAACTCTGTGGCTTCGTCTGATAGATATGGCCTTGAGTCGGTCTTACCAAAGTCAGGTTATAAAGTTTATCGCTATAAGAATATGGCGCTAATGGTTTACTCCTTCGCTGCCGCTTCTTGGGAATGTGGAGTTACGGATAGATTTTGTGTCGGTGAAGATGGAGTCTTTGCGGCTCGAAGCATTTTGAATCGTTTTCTAACTTGGTCTCTTGCCAATCTCGGTGTTGTCGGATTTTGGGGTGTTCCTGTTGATGAGGGATTTGTTGTTCTCAATCAAAAGGAGTCGCAAGGTGAGGCTATTTTTATCGATGTCATGAATGGAAAACTCTTTAGCTGTGACGGAGTTAAAGATGTTTCAGGTGGACTAGAGATTCTACGTTTAGATAGTGCTATAAAGGGGAGAAGTATCCTCATGCGCCCAACGGAACTTTTGAGTTTTCTCTCGGTCAAAACAAGCTACTTAGACCCTCAGGGCATTAGTATTCCTATTAGACAGCTTATCAATCAGCTTGCTAAGCAGGCGACAGGAAAGGTTTATCCGAGAAGTAGTTTTCAACCAAGATCTAGTGGCGAGATAGATGCTTAGATCATGAAATTCTTGCTTTAGCTGACCATAGGTGTATCATGTTTTCATAGTATTGAAGACATCTCTAAGCTTTTTGAAGAGTTCATAAAGTGAACTCTATTACAGAAAGAAAGTGTATAAATTTATGGTAGTTGATTTTGATCCCAATATTTTTTCAATAGGCCCTTTGCATATTCGTTGGTATGGAATGATGTATGTTATCGGCTTTGTTCTTGCAAACTTTCTTCTAAAGAAATTAGTTAAGCGAGGATTCTTTAAAGTTGAAAAAGATAAAGTGGATAGTCTAATCAGCATAATGTTCATTTGTATGTTTCTTGGTGCCCGAGTTTTTTATGTCTTCATTTACAACTGGGAATACTATCAACATCACATTACTGAACTCTTTGCAGTATGGAATGGTGGACTTTCTTTTCATGGAGCCCTAGCTGGACTTTTACTCGGTGGTTATATTTTTGCCAAGAGAGAAGGTATTTCTTGGGCACAAGTTATGGATAATGTGGCCTTGGCGGGTGCCCCGGGACTCTTTTTTGGAAGAATGGGGAATTTTATTAACGGTGAACTTTATGGACGTATTACTGGTACCGATTACGGACTTATTTTTCCAGCAGGAGGACCCTATCCTCGCCATCCTTCTCAGCTGTATGAAGGATTCTTAGAGGGAATTGTTTTGTCACTTATTCTTTGGTTTCTCTTACCAAGGGTAAAGCACTACGGTTATTTAGCTTCGACCTTTTTAATTGGATATGGAGTTTTTAGATATATCGTAGAATTTTTCAGAGAAGCGGACTCTCAGTTGGGATACTACTTTGGTGGGACAACAACGATGGGACAAATACTTTGTTTGATTATGATTATGATCGGTGTAACAGCTCTCATTTTTGTTAGAAAAAAGAAATTAGAAAATTAATATAATTTTTCGAAAGCCCTTTGTAAGAGATAAGGGCTTTCTTTAAACTCAGAAGGCAACTCTACTTTTTCAGCCTGTAAGAACATGGGGAAACAGGTAATTGTACATTGACCTTGGTAAGTGTATTTCACCCCTTCTTCATTCTTCCAAATATAAATAGCGGCATTATCTTTCTTTGAGTAAAGATCCTGCTTTTCATAGCGATTGATTAAACTTTGATGAAATACATCATGTAAGAAATAGGAAGGAAGTCTTGCAAAATATCCTATTGATTGGTCTTGATAGAGAGAAACAAAAATAGGGAATTTATAACGAATATGTTTGATATAATATTTGATTATTTTAATCTCTTTATCTTTTTGAATAAGATCACCCTTTCCATACTTCTTGGTTATCTCATCTAATTTTGTGTTTGGTGCGAAGTCTTTAAATTGATCTAGAGAGAAGTCATAGTTCTTTGGATCAACTTTTCCGTATATTTTGGTCGGAAATAAAAAGCTACTCCCTAAGATTATTCTTAAAAGAAAAGGGAGAAAATATATCATTTTTTTATTTTGCATACTGTTATTACAAGACTTTAGTTACAATAGTTCCCTATATTGTACTAGATAGATTATTACACAAGCAAAGAGGCATTCTATACCTTCGTAAATCTCTAGTGCATGGGCATTGAGTTAGTTAATTACATTTAAAAATATAAGGGGATATTCATGCAGGAAGCATCAAAGAAAGAGGCCAAAAGAATTGGCTTTGCTATGGTCGGAGGTCTCGTCATAGGCTTGGCCATCCACGCTCTTGGGCAAGGAGAGTGGGTTTCATATGTTAAACCATTGGGTGATATTTTTATTCGTCTCTTAAAAATGGTTATCGTTCCTCTTGTATTTTCTTCGATCTTTATGTCTATGACGAATCTTGGTACTCCTGAAGCATTGGGGTCCATGGGGAGAAAGGCCGTTGCTTACTATTTTATGACAACGGTAATTGCCGTACTCTTTGGTCTTATTCTTGTTAATATCATTAACCCTGGAGTAGGTGCTGATCTTGGTACAGCAGGTCTTCAAGCTCTCGAAGGGGATATGGCAGTAGCTGTTTCTGAGAAGAAGGGACTATACGAAACCATTCTTGGGGTTCTCATAAACTCAGTTCCTACTAATCCTGCTGAAGCATTGGCCGGTGCAAATATCTTACAAATTATTGTCTTTGCCATTTTTATGGGAATTGTTGCTCTTTACACCAAGGAAAAAGCAAAGCCTGTTGTTGCTTTAATGGAAGGTCTTGAAGAGATGACTTTAAAGTTAACCCACGGAATTATGAGATTTGCTCCCATTGGTATTTTCGTCTTAATGATGGATGTGATGGCCAAAAGTGGAACCGATGCCATTATTTCCCTGAGTAAATATATTCTTACGGTTGTTGTGGGATTAACTTGTCACGCTATCTTTTTGCTCTTTGTAGCCTCTGTAAGACTTAAGCAGTCACCCCTTTATATTATCAAAGGAGTTTCCGCTCCTTTATTAACCGCTTTTTCTACCTCCTCTTCTGCAGCTACTCTTCCTATTACGATGACGGCCGTGGAAGAAAATCTTGGGGTAAGAAAAGATACAGCAAAATTTGTTCTGCCTTTGGGCGCGACGATCAATATGGATGGAACGGCTCTTTATGAATCCGTAGCTGCTATTTTTATTGCTCAAGCTTATTCAATCCATCTGACTATTGGGCAACAGGTTGTTATTTTCATGACGGCCTCTTTAGCCGCCATTGGCGCTGCTGCCATTCCTGGTGCTGGACTTATTACCATGTCGATTGTACTTGGAGCAGTTGGTCTTCCTCTAGAGGGAATTGGATTAATTTTAGCTGTTGATAGGTTACTTGATATGTTTAGAACAACAGTTAATGTCTTCGGTGATGCCGTAGGAACTATTGTGGTCGATTCTTTCTTAAAAACCGATGAAATTGGTCAAAAGGAAGAAGTTAACCAAGAATTGACGAATTAGTCCTCGTATTTTTAGGGGCTTGAGCGTAATCTAATGCGCACGCATTCTCCCATTGACCCTGATTAGGGAAAAAGGGAAAATAGAGAACGCTCAAAGAGTTTTATTTTGAGTATGAGGAGTTTCTTTAGTGCTAAGTAATAAATTTTCGAAGTCTCTAGTCGTTCTATCGATAGGGATAGCATTCAATTCATGTTCACACTTTAATTCTGAAAAGGCTAAAGAAGTAGTTTTAGTTGAAGAAGAAAAAAATAAAGAAGAAATTGTAGTTACTTCTGAGCTTAGAAGAAAGGCCATTGAAGCCGCAAGACAAGCTGAAGAAAATGATAATAATTCTGTCATTATTGGAAGCTCCAGTATTGATAAGCCCCATGACTATGGAAAGAAGACCTATTATCTCTATGGTGCTGACCACTTAAATTTAGAAAATTATTACTTTGATATACCTGTTGTTTACAATGATGCTGTAAAGAAATGGATCAATTATTTTTTAAACAGAGGAAGGGGCTTTTTTGAGCGCTACAGTGCTCGTGCAGGAAGGTATGCTCCAATACTTGGGAAAATATTAGAAGAACATGGTTTGCCGAGAGATCTTATCTTTTTGGCCATGGCCGAAAGTGGTTTCCAAAATAAAGCTAAGTCTTGGGCTCGTGCAGTTGGACCTTGGCAGTTCATGCCCTATACCGGGAAACGCTTTGGTCTGCATATCGATTGGTATGTAGATGAAAGAAGAGATCCCATTAAGGCCACTATCGCAGCTTCTCGTTACTTGAAAAAACTTTACAGCGAATTTGGTTCTTGGGAACTTGCTGCGGCTGCATACAATGCTGGTGAAGGCAAGATTGGTCGTGCGATTAGAAGATATAAAACGGAAAGCTTTTGGAAGATCAGAAAAGGTCGCTATTTAAAAGCAGAAACAAAGAACTACGTTCCTAAGATCATGGCCTTGGCCATTATTGGAAAGAACTTAAAAACTTTTGGATTTGAAGAGATAGATTTCCATGAGCCGTTAGACTTCGAAGAAGTGGAATTGGCTCCGGCAACCGATCTTTATAAAGTGGCTTTACAACTCAATGTCGACTTTGAGGAACTTCAACGTTTAAACCCGGAAATTCTACGCTGGTTTACTCCTCCTCAAAATACTTCTTACAAATTAAGAATACCAGTAGGTAAAGCTCAGCAGTTTGCGAGTTGCTGTTCACAAGATCCTAGTACTCTCATTGCTACAGACTTTATGAAATATAGAATTAGAGGAAAGCGTTCAGTTCTCAATGATGTGGCGAAGAAGTTCAAAATAAAAGATAAGAATGTTCTCGTGTGGCTAAACGATCAAAGACCTTCAAAAAGATTAAAGAGGGGACAACTGGTTCTGCTTCCTTTTAGAGAAGGGCATAATATTAGAAAGAATAATATGTATGCTGATCTATATGAAAGGCCAAGGAAAGCAGTTCGTAAAAGAAGAGCATGGAATAAGAGAATTAGAAGAGCTCTTAGTAGAGGGCGAAAGATTGCCAGCCCATCTGGATTTTATACTGTGAGAAGAGGAGACTCTCTTTGGACTGTATCAAAGAAAACAGGAACGAATCTCGATACTTTAATCGTTTCTAATTACCATATCTTAAAGCGACGTCGAATTCGCGCAGGTGATAAACTCGTCGTCAAATAACTCAATATTTAAACTCTATTCTGAGTGTATTGGTAAGTTTTTAATGACAAGAAGTCTAATCCTTAGGTACTATCGTGCAAAAGCATAGTATTTATCGGGAGTTCGACCGCCATGTCATCTGGTTTTAATTTACTTAGCCTTAAGAAAGAAGACAATCAAACACAAAAGAAGATCTATAAAAGACACCTTGTTATTGGCGAGGATGCTTTTAGTGTTTCTTTATATAATGACTTGGTTAAGAAACTCGGAGAATCTGAAGTCGGCTGGATTTGTTCTCATGAACTCACTCAAAATGATGTTGCCTTATTGGGCCCTTCTACCCTTCGAGGCAAGGCCAATATTGAGAAGGTAAAAACCTATTTTCCTGATTTAGAAATCACTTTAAAAGAAGGCCCTGAACTTTTTTACAAAGATATGAAATGGAAAGAGTTTGGAGGAAGAGCAAAGTCTGAAAAACTATTGTGGAATGAAGAGTATTTTACAGTAGGAAGATCAGATGTTGAGCTATCTGATTTTCTTGGTTGCTTAAGTGAAGAAGGCTTTTTAGAGCGAGTTAATGGGCAAAGAATGGACTATAAAGTTAAGTCTATAGCTCATAAGTTGCCAGAGGATTTAGCAGAACCTTCTCATTTTGAAGTCACTGTAGCGAGTGGTGAATTAGTCTATTGTGAAAGCCTATATTGGGGCATGGGTCCTAGTGAGTACCTCAATCTCTATGAGAAAAAGAATGATTTAAGTAATGAGTTCATTGAGTTTTGTGAATCGACCCAAACTCCTGCAGCCCTCTATATGCGATATGATTTCGAGAAGCCCATAACAGATATGGTGGAAACGCTGTTTATTCCACTTTCTTATACGCATGAGTGGGGACATTTTGTTGGAGAATTTAAAGAAATAGAAAAGCTCGTAGAAGTTCGTATTGAAAATGATGACGATGAAGTCGAGATTTCAATGCAAAAAAAGAAAGTTCAAAGAGGTGAATTTGTAACTTTTATGGATATTGGCCATACAAGTGAAGATGAAATCTCAAAAAAAATACGCCTTTTGAAGAAAAATTTAGACAAAATTTTCGGTGAAAATTCGTGTGAATTTTTATCTGAATTTATTAAGCTTGCTCCCCAATCAGGGTGTCTGAAAATTGACGATGAATTGGGCTCTGAAGCGCTACAGAAATATCAAAACTTAAATTTCTATGGTTATAATGCGCCTTTGAAGCATTTTGTGAATGACGAAAAATCATGCGAAGATTCTGGCGCACGGCCGTCCTTTTTAGCAAGAGCTCTTAGTCGACACCAAGAAATTATTCATTCTCTTTAAGTTAGAACTTTATTAGTCGCAGATTTTTTTTTGTTAAGTGGCCTTACAAATAGTTGACTTTTATCTGACTGCCCACCAAAATTTAAATAACTTATACAATTAATACGTTTTAATGTTGATAATTTTATTACGTTAAAAGTTAATTTTTAATTTTCTTTTTCAAGGAGAGAATGAGATGAAAAAGCAAATCGTACTTGCAACAATTGCAACGCTCGCTACTTCAAGCGCATGGGCAACAAAATCAAGAATGAACGCTCTTGGACAATACCAAGATCGTGGATCATTCTACATCCAAGATACTCGTAACGTTTTCCGTAACGCTGCTCGTATCAACCAAACAAATAACTACATGGTTACTGAGTGGGGAGATGCTACTGCTGCTGGTGGTGCTTCAACTCCAAAAGCTGAAGGTGGATTCTTCAAGAATTCTGGATCTTTCAACTATGGTGTTTACCTTGGTTCAGATATTGGTGATTTCGATGGTCTTACTGAAGGTTATGCTGGAACAACAATTACTTCTCCTGGAACTTTCAAAGCTCGTTCAAATGATCTAGACCTTTTCTTTGGTGGAGACATGGGTGTTGAGTGGGGTGCGAGACTTCACTATGCTAACGGGAAAGAAGAAGGAACTTTCGAAAAGAAACAAAATACACTAGGACTTGGTCTTGGTATGGTTATGGGTGACCTTAACGCTTATGTTAACTACACAATCAATAGCGAGCACGAAGGTGCTGGTGAAGCTGGTGATAAGCTAGAAGATGACGGTTCAATGAACGTTGGTGTTGGTTATAAGTGGATGGATTACACATTCTTCGTAGATTATAACAAAGGTGCTGCTAAGTTAACTGATGCAGATACTGCTGCTAACAATCTTGAAACTGACCAAAGTGTTCTTAACGTTGGTGCTGGTTACATCAAAGAAGTATCTTCTACTTCTAGAATGTTTGCTGACATCGCTTTCAGAATGACTTCTCAAGAAGATAAAGGTAATGGTTCTACAACTGAAAGAGACTACAACGAGCTTCCACTTACTGTTGGTTTCGAAACAGATGCAACTTCTTGGCTAACTCTTAGAGGTTCAATCTCTCAAAATATCATTCTTAACTCTGTTAAGACTAAGACAACTGGTGCAGCTGAAGTTAAGTCAACTCGTGACAATACAACTTCTGTTCAAGCTGGTGCAACTCTTAACTTTGGTAAGTTAATGATTGACGGTATGATCGGTACTAATGGTAACGATGGAACTGCAGGTTCAGGAAACGGTGGAGTTCTTGATACTGACAGACTTCTTACTCAAGTTGCTGTTCACTACTGGTTCTAATAATAAATTGCGAAAAGGCCTGGCTTAATGCTGGGTCTTTTTTTTGCCTGTCAAAAAATAAAATTGTTAAGATATTTTAAGGTCTCTTGAAATATCAAGGAGAGAGGACAATGAAAATGAATACTAAGGGATGGGTTTCGCTTCTACTTTTAGGATCGATGGTTCCTGCAAATGCCACAATTGCTCGTCTACAGGCCCTCGGGATGGATGAAACTGACAATGAAGGGTCTTACTATATTGAAGATAACAGAAATATCTTCTTAAACGCCGGTAATATTCATAAGTATGCTGATAGCTTAGTTATGGAGTGGGGTGATGAGGGAAATAATGTTCCCGCCGCTGGAACAGCTAGTCAGCTTGCAACAGATGAAATTACTAATCCTAAGGCAAAAGGTGGTTTCCTTAAGTCTCATGGTGATTGGACATATGGTCTTTATTTAGGAAATGAATCAAATACTTCAGCACTACTGAGAGCTCTTGCAACAGGTGCTGCCGCTGCTGCACAAACTGGAGCGACTTCTGGAGCTACGAATAATATGCTTGATGGTTCAGATAACCAATTGGATATTTTCTTCGGGAAGAAAAGTTCAATGTTTGATTGGGGTGTAAATCTAGTTTACACGAAAGATGATAACGATACCGGTAGTCAAGAAGACCATGGTTATGCTGCAAGACTTGGTTTAATTGGAGATCGCTGGGATGGTTTTTTAAATTTATCTCTAGCTTCAAACTCTAAGAGAACAGATACATTAGGTACTGTAGGTACAGTAACAGCTGGTACTCAAATCAACCATGAGTTTGATGGAAAGCTTGGTATTCACCTAGGTGGTGGGTATGAGATTCAAAAAGGTATGAAAGTTTATGCCATGGCGAAGAAGTTTGATTGGGATCAAAAAGACAGTGTTGGTAGCTATGGTTCTACACAAGGTCAACAAGGTACAGTAGAAGGTGGATTCTTGACTTACGCTGTTGGACTTGGACGTGTTCATGAGTTTGGTGACTCTAAGCTTTTTACTAATATTGAGTATCGTAGTACTTCAATTGAAGTAAAATTCAACAACAGAGCTGAAGCTGAAAATGTAGAAGTTCCTCTTACTTTTGGTTATGAGGTTAAGGCTACTGAATGGCTAACTCTTAGAGGATCTGTACGTCAACATCTGTATGGTTATAGAAAAAATAACAACTACAGTTCACTAAACGTAATTGGATCTAACTTTGCTAACCAAGTTTTTGGAGCGGATACTAATAATAAGAAAGTTACTTTCGATAATACTACTGATGTTAATGCTGGTATGAGCTTAACTTTTGGTCGTCTTGTTATCGATGGTCTTGTTGGATTCTCTGGAAATGATGGAGTATCTGATGGTGATGAAGCAGGTGTTTTCGCTGCTGATAGACTTCTTACTCGTGTAGGTGCAACTTACAGCTTCTAATGGATTAGATCTAAAATTCACGGATGATTATAGGAAAGCCCGGCTTATGTCGGGCTTTTTCATTTTTGGAGATGGCGAAAGGCTTCGTATCCCGCAGTCGTAACGACACTGGCAAGGTTTAGGCTTCTTATATGAGTTCGGTCCATAGGAAGGTGATAGGTTTGGGCTTTGTATTTCTCTAGAAAATCATCGCCAAGCCCAGTGCTTTCTTTTCCAAATATGAGAGCGCAGTTTTCTTGGTAGGGAGCTTGATAATAAACTTGAGACTCTTCTTTATAGGACTTGGCCGAGAAGAAGATCTTTTGGGAAGGATTCACTTTTTCGAGGAATTCTTCAAAATGGGAATATTCAAAAAGTTTTATATGTTGCCAATAATCTAACCCTGCCCTGCGGACGGCCTTTTCATTAATATCAAAACCTAGAGGATGGATTAAGTGAAGGTGAGCTCCAAGAGCGAGACATGTTCTTCCGATACTTCCTGTATTACCTGGTATCTCAGGTTCAACTAAGACAATATGAAAAAGGGGATGCTGAGCATCCCCTTGGTGTTTGATTGTCATTTACTTTTGTGAACGCATGAACTCTACAAGAGTTCTTACCATTACACCTGAAGCACCTTTAGGAGGACAGTAAGGTAAGTGAGCTTGTGAATCTCCACAACCTGCAATATCGAGGTGGGCCCAAGCGATACCTTCTCCTACAAAGTTTTCTAAAAATGCAGCAGCTTTAGGAGTTCCTGCAAAGCGGTTGCTACCGATATTCTTAAGATCAGCAATATTGGATTTCATATCATCACGCCATTCTTGCATAATAGGAAGTTCCCAGATGTACTCATCAACATTACCAGCTGCTTTCTTAAGAGAATTTTTAAGCTTGTCATCATTACCCATAAGTCCGCAAACTTCAGTTCCAAGAGCTACTAAACAAGCACCGGTAAGGGTAGCCGAATCAATAATAACGTCTGGCTTGTGGTTTGAAGCGTAAGTAAGAACATCACCCATAACAAGACGTCCTTCTGCATCAGTATTAAGAATTTCTACTGTTTTTCCATTCATCGCAGTAACGATAGAGTCAGGCATGGTAGCTAAAGAATTAACTGCATTATCCGTCATTCCAAGAAAACAAGAAACTTTAACTGGAAGTCCTAAAAGGGCAGCGGCTCTAAAAGCACCATATACAGTAGCAGATCCGGCCATATCAAACTTCATATTAACCATTGATCCACCTGGTTTTAGCGAGTATCCACCAGTATCAAAAGTAAGACCCTTACCAACAAAAGCAATATGCTTAGTGTTCTTAGTTACTTTACTTGGAGTATAAGTCAAGTGAACAAGTTGAGGCTCATAAGCAGAACCGGCATTAACACTTAGAAACATACCCATTTTATGCTTTTTAAGATCGGCTTTACCAAGAACTTTGGCCTTAACCCCTTTGATTCCTTTAACATCTTTGAGAACTTCTTTTGCATAAGATTCAGAGTTAAGAATATTAGGTGGCTCATTAACAAAATTTCTTGCAACATTAACAGACTCTGTAATTTTCTGAGCTTCATCGATCGCATTCTGAATTTTCTTAGCTGCAGTTTTCTTTTCTTTAGAATCAAAGTTTACTTTCTTTAATTTTGCTTGTTTTTTATTAGAAAGATACTTGTCAAAGAAATAGGTCGTAAGCTCTAAGGCTTCAGTTAAAATAGAAGCAGTATTTTCAAGACCACCTTTGGCCATCATTGTATCTAATTGGAAAGAGGCAGAAGTGTGTGAATCTTTGATCGCCTTCACTACATTGGCAAAAGTTTTTCTAGCGTCTTCATTACCAAGAGCTTTCTTTTCTCCAAGTCCAAACGCTAGGTAACGAGTTCCTTCAAAATCGAAGAAGAATTGAGCACCTTTGTCTCCATTGAAAGATGAAGCGCTTTTAAGGCCGCTAAAATAGTCTTTAACTTCTTTTGGCCAATTGGTTAGAGAAGCAGCTTTAACTTCTTTTTTACCTTTCTTTTCCGTTGTAGCAAAAGATCCTAGTACAACGAGCTCTGAGCTTGTTGCTTCTTTTGAATTGAGGTTGAGTTTGATTTCCATGAATTTCTCCCTTCTTTATATAAGTTTCGAAAAATCGAATTAGATAATGAGATGTGTCACAATAGATTATAATAATGGTCTTTCTAGCATGAATAAGTCTGCTATGTCTAAATTGATCACTAAGACAAAATGGCCTTATTCGCACGTATATTCTTTTTCCTTTAAATCTATTACAATGTCCTATGCGTTTAAAGTGAAATAAAAAGAGGAAAGAAAGACCATGTTGAGGAGAGTCCTCCCATTGACCATTGTTCAGAGGTATTTAGGAGCCCATTTTATAGCTCCTTTTGTCTTTTCGACCTTATTCTTTGTTGTCTTCCTTCTGACGTTTCAAATGTTTCGTATCATTCGGATTGTTACTTCGAAGGGCGTCGACATAATCACGGTTTTTGAATTAATGGGTCATATTGCAGTGTCCTTTCTTCCAATGGCGATTCCTTTGTCGGCCCTATTTGCCATGATATTCACCTTAAATAAGCTCTCGGAAGACTCAGAAATCGTTGCTATGAGATCCTTTGGCCTTAAGAAAAGTAGGCTCATTCTTCCTTTCATCTTCCTCTCCTTATTAATTGCTGCAATGATTTTTGTTTTGAATCGAAATCTCATCCCTCATTCAAAAACAATGTTTAAAAATACGATCATTCAGCTTACCTCAAGAGGAAATATGACGGACATAAAGTCTGGTCAATTCTTCACTGAAATTCCAAATATTACTCTTTTCGCAGAGAATGTAGATGAAGGTGGTGTGAAACTAAACGAAGTCTTTATTCTCCAGAAAAAAGATATAGGGGAACATATTATCTTTGCCAAAAGAGGGGCGTTAATTAAACAGTCTCTTGGAGAATTGAGAACTCCTGGTATGCGGCTGCATTTAGAAGAAGGAAATATAGTTAAATTTTCGAAGGGAGAGGAGACTGAAAAAATCTTATTTCAAGAATATGATTTTCCAGTCATTTCTGGAGGGGGTTTACCTGGTTTTGTAACCAAAGATTCAATGCGTTCTAATGCTGAGTTAAAGGCCGTGATCAATGAAAGAAGAGCAGAAATTAATAAATTAGAAGCACTTAAGGCCAAGGGAAAGATTAGTCCCGAGCAAGAGAATGATTTAAATGATATAAAGAAGTATTTACCTAAGTCAGAAATTGAGTTTTGGACTCGTTACAATACACCCATTCAGGTGATTCTTTTTATGTTCCTTGGATTTAGTCTAGGAATTAAGAGAGGACGAGGAAAGACTAAGAGCTCAGGTTCTCTAGGAATGATTTTTCTAATTAGCTACTATGTACTTTTCTTTGGTGGAGTGAGCTTAGCGCGAAAAGGAACCGCTCCCGCTTATATCGTAGTATTCTTGCCAACCTTCATTACTTTTATTTTAGGAGCACGCTTCTATCAGAAATTAGATTGGCAATCTTAATGAGATTCCTATTTACTGGGGATTCTCTTCTAAATACTCTTCACTTGTGATTACTGAGCCATCTTTCTTGTAGATAAAGAGAGGTGTTACAAAATTACTTGATTGCTCTTGGGGAAAGATAAGGCTTTTTACCCCAGAGGAGGAAGAGACTTTTAAGGGCTTATTATTGAGAAAGATATTTACAGCCCCTAAGTTACCAATAAACACTCGAGTCAACTTTCCTCTAATAAGAATTGATCTTCCTTCTTTAAGTACAAATTTACGAATTTCTTCATCATCACTTTTATAAGTGAGCCAAGAATCACCTTGAGAAGCGGTAATAAAGACAGAGTAGATTCCTTCAGCAGGGTTCACTCTAAATCGAGAAGGGAGAAGTTCGTTAATTCTGTCTTGAGACATATCCTCGTCAAAGCTGTATAGGGTACGGGCCATTTTGTAGAAGTTTTGTTTTTCTTCGGCTTCTTCTTTTTGTTCTTCATTTTGTGTTGAGTCAGCTTCTTTCTTTTCCGTTTTGACGGTCTTTGTTGAAGTAGGAGCTGGTTCTTCTTCGGCGTTATTTTCTTTTGTTTCCGTCGATAGGCTTTGGTTTTCATCATCCTCTGAAACACTGGGCGTCGCCTCAGGTAATTCTTCTTGGAGGGGAGTTTCTGCTGTTAAAGTTTGAGGTGTGATTTCAGTATTTTCTTTTTCAATAGTTTCATTTTCTTGGATGGATGTTTTTTCTTCTACTGCTGATTCATTGGTTTCCGATGAATCTCCTAAACTCATCCAGATCGTTACTGCGAGTACAATAACAATAAGAACTCCAATGACACCAGCTGCGATTTTAGCAATAGGTAGGGGAGCACTTACTGTAGGAGCATTCTGTGCTTGTGGAATGACGATCTCTTGAGGTCCTTGGTCTTTTCCAAATTTTTCATAAGTATAGTCAAGAAGCTTTAGAGCTTCACTTGTATTAAGGTTCAGAAGTTTTGCATAGCTCTTAACATATCCAGTGACATAGGCTTTGTCCGGAAGAGCTTCAAGGTTATCAGATTCTAAATTCTCTAAATTAGTAAGACTGATCTTTGTTGATTGACCTACGTTCTTAAGCTGAATTCCCAGTCTTTCTCTTTCATTTTTCAAGTGAGGACCAATCGTATGTCCTGGAATAGATTCTTCTGTTTGCGGCTCAAAAGATACTTGTTCTTGTGTTGAGGCAGACTCTTGATAGTTAGGCATGCTTTCTTCTGTAGCTTGGTGGGATTGCTCAACTACAGGAGAAGCCTCCGGTGAATCGTCGACATTTGATAAGTTAGACGAGTCATTCATCTCAACCTTGGGGTTGTTAGCTTCATGAGATTCTTTAGAGTTATTTAAATTCTCATTGGGATTATTTTGAGTTTCCATATCACTATTCCATTCACTTTCTTCACCCATAATCTTTTGGGATTCAGGAACATCTGCAAGAAAGTCGGATTGTTCGTTATTATTTTGATTATGTTTTCTTTTTTGATTTTTTCTTTTCTTTGCCATCGTATTTACGCCGTTATTAAAATTGTAGGGCTTTTACAGGTTTAGGGGACCTTTCTTTATCATGTGCTGGTTCAAATGCTGGTCCATTATGTTGATTAAGAGAGGGAGTACCTCTTCTCATTTTTGATTCCAGAATTTTTCTTTGATTTTTACGATAGCTATTTACGCTAAGAGTTTTAATCTTACGGTTGGCCAGTATCGCTTCTTTACTCGTAGGAAACTTTTCTATAATTTCTTTGAACTTTAAAAGAGCTTTGGCATCTTCTCCTAAATTAAATAGAGAGACAGCTTCTTGATAATAGGGAGCCGGGTTATTACCACAAGATCCCATATAAGCATTTTGAAAATATGTTGAGGCTTGGTGGTAATTATGTGATTGATAAGCTTGAAGGCCAAGCTCATACTGAGCTGGACAATAGGTTTTATTCAATTCCACTGCCTTTCTAAAAAAAGCTGTAGCTTGATTAATTTTATTCTTTCTCTTCGCGAGTAATCCTAAATTATAATAAACTCTAAATTGTTTGGCATACTCTAGATCCTTGAGAACTACACGATAAAGCTTTTCTGCTTTCTCATATTCACCCTTATCAAAATAAACGGATGCGAGATTATTTTTGGCGTCACTATTTTTTTCATCTAGATCAATAGATTCATTGAGGTGATGAATGGCTTTTTTGTAATCACCTTTGAAAAAGTACGCCATCCCTAGATTATTATGAAAGCGGCTATCATCATCGATTATAGAGACGGCCTTTTTAAGATTAGTTAAGGCCTTAGTGTAATCTTTAGCAACTAAGGCATTAGTGCCGTAGTCATAATATAATTCAGCCTTCTTTTCTGTATTTGACTTTTGTTTAAGTTGTCCTGGAGCTCGAGTTGCACAACTTGCGAGTAAAGAAAGGAGCATCGCAAAAATAAATAAATTCTTCTTGGAGCTAATCATGTAATCTTCCTTGACTGGAGTTGTCGGTTTTTAGCGTATGATTAATTTTTATGCACCTCTTAAATTGTAAGGAAAGCTGCGCTTATAATCAACTCGAATACTGCGGAATAAGGAGGTTTATTGAGTTTTTTAGGCTTTTTTCAAGTGCACAAAACTCTCTAAATGATGCGTTGAAGGAAAGAGGTCGAGAAACTCTATCGAGTCGATTTTCCAACCTTGATTAAGTAGGGGAGTAATATCTCTAATTTGGGTATTTGGATTACAAGAAAGATAGCTTATTTTCTCTGGAGACAGCTGATCTACAAATTCATTGAGATTCTTTAAACCACTACGAGGTGGATCAATGATTAGCCATTGAATCGGAATATCGCGACTAAAATTCTGTCCTAAATAATCAGTTAGCTGGTCAAGTGCATCGGAATCGTAAAGATTTTGGGAAAGAAACTTTTGATGATTTTGCTCGAGCCTTGGTGAGGTATAATAGTCAACTACTACAGTGGGTGCCCCTAAGCTCCTACTAAGATTTCCATCACCTCCAAAGAGGTCGAGGATAAGTCCATTGGCGAGGTTCTTTAAACCCGAGTGAAGAAAGAAATGATCAATGGAATCAATAATTTTTTGATTCATCTCTTGAAAAACCTGAGTAAAGCCAGCGTGAGCATATCTCTGGTTAACTGCCATACTTACTTGATACTCTTTTTCTTCGTAGATTTTATGATCACATTCCGTGAGATAAAGTTCAATATGGCCACGATTAGGTTGATCTTGAACGTATTGAACCCATGAGTCATTTTCATAGAGCTTACCCATTCGTTCTTGAATTTGAGGATGGGGCAGCTGACACTGGGGAACAGGGAGAATTTCGTTATCTTTGATGAAGCCTAGGCGCATTTGCCTCTTGTCGTAGTGAAGTTGTATACGATTGCGATAAATGAGTCTTCTTGGGGCTTTCGTAAAGACGATATCTGAGGGATCAAAATATTTTCTAAATAAAAAGCTATAACTCTCTTTTTTTAACTCACACTCTTTTTCATAAGTTGTGTGTAAGAAAGCGCAGCTTGGACACTGGTTAAAGTGAATACAAGGAGGATCAATTCGATCAGGTGATTTCGTTGTGACCGACTCTAGCTTTGCAAATTGAACCTTTTTCCCTTTTTTGGCGATGACTTCAGCCGTTCCTTTCTCTCCTGGGAGAGTCTTGGGGATAAAGTTAACCTTTTCATTTGCAGGGTCAAAAGAGACCCCTTGCCCAAGGCCATCTACTCTTTCAATAGAAAAAGGAATGATATGTTTCATAGTGATTCTCTAAATTATTTCTTAAAATCAAGACCAGAAATAAGTATACCAAAGCTATCTAATGGATGGGAATTGGTTTACCATAGAAGCAATGAATACCCTATGGCAAAAAATACCTTTTTTACTTGAGCTCTTCATCAATGGAACCTTCATCCTATTTTATTCTCTAAGGTCCATGGATAAGATTCCAATGAAGTGGAGTCCAGAGCTTGTTGAAAATATCATCTTCTATGGTGCTCGCGCTGTTCCTGTTGTCATCCTTATCCATCTTATCGTCCAATTTACCTATTCTAAGAGCATCGAATACTTTTTTAGGAAGTATATTTTCTCTTTAACGATCTTTGTCCCCCTTGTTATTACTTGGGGAGATGATGTCTTTGCATGGTGGCTTTCAAGTGCACACCTCTTAAGTTCTGTGCTTTCGGTTTATGATGATGATTCAAAATTAGAAGAAAAATCCAATCGTTTAAAAAAGGGTGTTTTTGATAACTTTAAGCTGAAGCCCGCTCAGTTGGTTATCCTTTCCTTTTCAGCGGTAATACTATTTGGAACTTTCTTTCTCATGCTTCCTTTTGCCTCTCAAAATAGCGAAAGCATGGGGTTTATTGACGCATTATTTATGGCTACATCTGCAACCTGTGTGACCGGGTTGTCGACTAAATCCCTTGCTTCAGAATTTACTCTCTTTGGTCAAATTGTCATTCTTGTTCTTATTCAGATTGGTGGTTTATCGATTATGACTCTCTACTCCTCGATGACGATTTTACTTGGTCGCTCTTTGGGAATGAAAGATAGGGTGATTATGCAGGACTTATTAGATGTATCTTCTTTGGAAGATCTCTTTGTGATGATCATTGATATTGTTAAGTATACTTTTATTATCGAATTATGGGGGGCAATCGTTTTAACCATTGCTTTTACATTTGAAGGTTTTGAATTTGGGCAAGCCCTTTACTACGGCTTTTTCCATTCTATTTCTGCTTTTTGTAATGCAGGTTTTGCTCTCTTTGATACATCATTAGAATCCTATGCCGTAAATCCTTTGATTACTGGAACCATAATGATCCTGATTACACTAGGTGGTTTGGGTTTTGTTGTATTAAAAGAACTCAAAGAGATTGTTACAACTGGTAAAAAACTCGTGCGTCTTGGACTTCATGCAAAGATTGTTCTTGTTACATCTATGGTTCTGACGATTGTTGGTGCTGTTTTTATTTTCTTTGGGGAATTTCTCCATGCACTAGATAATTATACTCTTTTTGAAAAAATACAGGTCGCACTTTTTCAAAGTGTAACTTTAAGGACAGCCGGTTTTAATTCAATTCCTCTAACTGGTCTTCATACTTATACCTTGTATGCAATGACTCTTTTTATGTTTATTGGAGGCTCTCCTGGTTCAACAGCAGGTGGTGTGAAGACTACAACCTTGGCCATTTTAGTTCAATCGATTACTTCCACCCTAAAAGGTGAAAAGAGAGTTACAATTTTAGATCGAACTATTCCTGCGCCAATCGTTGTTAGAGTTATTGCTCTCATGTTTATTTCGATCATAATCACTTCTACCTTTATCCTTATTTTAATGAAGTTTGAGCCCAATCAATCCTTCTTGGCCATCTTCTTCGAAGTGATTTCAGCATCCGGAACGGTGGGACTATCTCTAGGAATCACTCCATTTCTCACTGTTGCTGGGAAAATAGGAATCGCAATTCTTATGTTTATTGGAAGAATTGGTCCTCTAACTCTTATCCTAGGAATTGGTCAACAAGACTCATCTAAAGGATCTCATGAATATCCTGATGGTCGAATTATGATTGGTTAGAAATAAAGATTAAATAAAGATGAATAAGAAGATGAATAAGAAGATTCAAACTGCTGTAGTCGGTACTTGGATTCTACTTATTTCCCTTGTTTTGGGGAGTATTCACTCATGGCACTTTGCTGATTATAGCCCAAAGAAAAGCTCTTTTATGGATTTTAAAGATGCCGTAGAAGAAACCGAGAATTTTGGAGTCATTCATTTTCTTACGCCAGCTTGCAGCTGTTCTACAGAGATTTTCAATCGCTTAATAAGACGAGGCCCATTGAAAGCAGAATATGCCAAAGAAAGTGTCGTCGTTATCGATGACAATCAACAGGAATTTTCAAAAAATCTATTAAAGAAAGGATTTCGAGCTCAAAAGTTTTCTTCCCAAGAAATACAGAAGAAATTTAATTCAAGTATTAAAGGTGTTCCTCTTCTTATGATTTATGATCACACTAAAACAATACAATATATTGGAGGATATTCGCAAAACTTGATAAATCCTTTGGTTCAAATCAATATAATGAATTTCATAGAAAAAATTAAAAAGGGACAGGAACTAGAGTCTTTACCGGTAAGAGGCTGTAGTGTCAGTAAGGAATATCAAAAGATTTTGGATCCACTAGGCTTAAAATACAAAGAGGATAAAGTATGAGCGTGTATGAGAAAAACTTAAAACAAGTTTTAAAATATATGAATATTTTCTTCATTCTTCATATACCGATTTTCTACTATATGTCTTCATTCTTTGGGACAGAGAAGTATATTGCGTTGGGTGCGCCTATTATTCTTATTCTAGGTAATCTCTTTGTTGAATATATTTTTAAAAACTTAAAGCTTGCCTCTGCTTTAATGGGATTTAGTGCGATTTCAATGTCGGCGATAATGATCCATTTAGGTAAGGGAATGATTGAATGGCATTTTCATATTTTTGTAATGATTGGAATTCTGTCTTTATTTGCAAATCCTATGACCATTATCACCGCCGCTCTTGTTGCAGCTATTCATCATATCTCTTTTTATTTCTTTCTTCCGGAAAGTGTTTTTAATTACGATGCTACATTTGGAATCGTTCTCATTCATGCAGCTTTTGTTGTTGTTGAGTCGTGTGCCTGTTTCATGCTTTCTTTAAGATTTAAAAATTCGCTAAGTCTACAGGAAAAACTAAGTATAGAAATATCTCCTTTAGTGAAAAGTATTGATGAGATTTCAAAGAATACAAAATTAACTTGTACTAATCTTCTAGATTATACGAACTCAAACTCGTCAAGCATTACTGAAATTTCTGCTACAGCGGAAGAAATTACTCAAATGGTGAAAAGCACTTTGGATCAAATAGGACAATGTGTGAGTTTAATGAAAGAAACCAATGACTCGGTCGATTCTAGTTCTGAAGCCATTGCTAAGGGAGAAGAGTTCTTAGGTACTCTTAAGGTCATAAAGGAAAAGATGACAGATCTAGGGGAGCAGTCTTCTCAGAAATTAGGATCAGTTGAAAAGTCAGTCAATGACATAAGTGATAAAACGACCTTGATTAATGATATTGTATTTCAAACCAAGCTTCTTTCATTTAATGCTTCTGTGGAAGCAGCGAGAGCCGGAGAGAGTGGAAAAGGTTTTGCTGTCGTAGCAGAAGAAATCGGTAATTTAGCTGAAACTTCAGGAAAGGCCTCTGAGGAAATTGGAAAAATTGTTGAACAAAGTAAGGATCAGTTAAATCACTCTATTGAAGATATATCTGAAAGTATCAAGTCATTCCAGAACCAGGTGGGCGAAGCTTTTAATTTATGGGCAGAAATTAATGATCAGCTACAGAGTTCTTTTTCTAAAGTAAGAGAGAATTCTTTAAAGCAAGAAGGCTCTTTGGATGAAATTTCGGCAGCTGCTAATCAACAATCCACTGGAGTTTCCGAGCTCTCCGAAGCTCTCGCTACGATTGACGATTCTTCTAATGATTCATTGGCCAAGCTTAAAGAGCTAGAAATGATGACTCAATACTTAGAAGAAAATGCAGACAAGCTGAGTTCTCTTAATAATGAAATGAAAAACTAGAATGCTTAACTGCTTGAATTTACTTGCCTTTTATTCCCGCTTAGAGATTTGATTAAACTTTAATCAGGCCGAAAGATTTACTTTATCGAATGAAGTAAATCTTTGATTTTTCTATAATAGGTTCATGAAAATATTGAATCTCATTTTAGCCTCTATTTTAACTTTTCCTAGTTTGGCCATGATTATAGATACATCCTTTGATCGTGGTGATTATATTGAAATTTTTGGGAATAAAAAGCTCACTCCTTTATGGTCTCAAGAATATATTGGAAGTGACCTTATACAAGATGAACTTAAAGATTTAAATCTAAGTCCTGTTGATCTTGCTATTTATGACCTTGGCTTTGAGCAGGATTATGTAACGCTTACTGAGCCGATTGATGTTCCTTATCAAAGAAATGGAAATAGGAGAATGAGATCTCATCATGGAACTTCTGTAGCTAGCGTTATTAATGGGCCCTATCCTTTCGGTCATACCTCACAAATCAATCTCATACAATTAGGATCTATTCATTATTCAGGAATGTATCGCTACTATTACAATAAGCTTGAGGCTGAAGGTCGTTATCCAAAGATTATTTCTAATTCTTTGGGCTGGAATTCTGAATCTATTTTAGAGGTGGTCAATAGAGCTGATAAAAAGGGAGTTCTGTGGTTTCTTGCTTCTGGTAATAGATGGCCAGAAAAGGTTAGAGAGTTAGAAATTAAATCAAAGGCCATGCTAGTCGGAAGTTTTTCTCCTTTAGGACTAACAACTTTTGGTACGCAATTACATAATGATATGTTGATTTTAGCCCCAGCAAATAGTGAATTATTGGCAATCGATGGTCATGGGAAAAGAACTCTCTTTGGAGGGACAAGTGGCGCAACTCCCGTTGTAGCTGCAACGATGGCCAACATTGCAAGCCTTTGGCCAAAAATAGATAGGGCCAATACAATTAAGCTTTTAAAAAATACGGCCTTCTATTCAGCAGAAAATAAAATAGGAAACTTAAAAGCTCCAAGACTTTTAAATGCATACAAGGCCTTTAAAGTAGCCCAACGTATTTTAAGTTATTGCCGTTCAGAGGATAATGTTAAAAGCTGTTTTGATCAGTCATTAGATAAGCCTTCTTTTCATTTCTTTGACCTCGATTTGATAACTTGTTCTGAATTTAAGAAAATAGATAGAGACTTCAAAAATGACCTTTTAAAAAAAATGAGACGAAGAGCTCTATTAGGTATACGCTTTCAAGATGAGCATCTCTCTTGTGCTTACGAGAGTATCGGATTCGATGCTAATGCTGAATTCTATAGTTTCCGCTCTCAACAAGATCATATTAATTTTGATGCCTACTTAGAAGATACCCTAGATGCTCTCTATCAGGGAGTTTTCGAAATCTCATATTACAAGTATTTGAATAAAATGAGTAAGATGAATAAAGAAAAAATCAGAAACTCAATCAATAATTCATCTGAATTATCTGATTATCATAAACAAACCTTACTCGAATTTATCCATGAATAGAATGAAACTTATTCTTTCCTTTTTTATGATCTACTTCTTAGGTCCTCAATATTCTTGGGGCCATTATGATTTTGAATTTTCAGGAAAGGAATCTGATTGGATTGAGTTCGAAGTATCTAGTAAGGAAATTAAGTCATTACAATTTAATTTTGAAGTTATTGGGGGAAAGAAAACATTCATCAGAGATTTAGTTGCACCTAATGGAAAAGTGATCATTAAATCTAATTATGCCACACCATCCTCTCAGAGAATTCCTCCTTGGATATATTCCACCATTGGAAATAAAGTGAGACCAACGTATGTTGTTGATGGCCTTTTTTCAATAATCGTAAACGATTCCATTAATGGTATGGATAACAAAACAGGGATGTGGAAACTTCGGCTGGTAGATGGGAATGGACAATCTAATAAAAAAGTTTTTATTCATAAGAATACTTTGACGAGAGAAGAGGCAACTCTTCAAAAAGGAATGAAAATAAAGCTTCATCATCAAGGGCTAATCGATCCCTTGGCTTTGGAACTGGCCATAGAAGATCTAGAAAAGATTTACCGAGATTATGGTTTATCGATAGATATTGTAATAAAGGATAACTGGCAGGACCCTTTAGAAGAGACAAATGATTTAGAAAAGAAAATTCAAGAATTTACAAAAGGTCGTAGGAATGAAGTTCAGATTTATCTCTTTTCAAGAGGGAAGGTTTCTGATCAAAAAGACTTTCAAGGACTAGCAAGCTGTCTGCCTGGATTTATATCACAGAAAATAGATAAACATTGTGCATTGGCCATTGGATTTACTCCTCGAGTAGAGATAAATTTCAATAAACTTAAGAAAGTGGTTGGCCATGAGTTAGCCCACTATTTAGGGTTATTTCATTTAGAAGATGACTATTATCCTTTTGGACGTAGAGATGACGGTCTAGAAGATACTCATTCAGGCAATGAAAGTAGTAATTTTATGCACAAGACAAGCGAATATTTCGAAGTAATTGAGTTTACGAGTCAACAAATAACTAAAATGCTCTCCCATCCTGAGCTATTCTAACTTAGGCTATTTTTCTACAAAAAAGAGCTTTGATAACACGGTACAGCTGTTTAGGCGGAAAGAATTTCCAATGAGGGAAGAATGTGAGATAAGACTTTGTTAATAGGTATAATAGAGCTATATCTAAAGGAGTCTTTCAATGATTGTTGCCGTTATTGGCCTTGGTACATTTGGTGCAAAAACCGCCATCCGTCTTTATGAGAAGGGAGCAGAAGTCATTGCTATCGATAAGGACTCTAGCCTCGTTGATAAAATTAAAGATAGAGTCACTCATGCTGTAAATTTAGATGTTACAGATGAGAGATCTCTTCGTTCACAAAATATTTCTGATGTTGATGTCGCTGTAGTGGCCATTGGTGATCATATTGAACAGTCTATCATGGCCGTAACGATGCTAAGAAAATTAGGGGTAGGGCGAGTTATCGCTCGAGCAACCTCTGTTATTCATGAGCACGTTCTTCATGAAATTGGTGCCTCTGAGATTATTAAAGTAGAGGACGAGATGGGGGAGATCATCGCTTCTAAAATTGTTGCTCCTCACGTTTTACAGCGCTACAACTTTGCAGCAGGTTATTCAATTGTTGAACTTAAACTTGGAAAAAAGTTTGAGGGAAAAACATTAGTAGAAAGTAAAATTCGTCAAAATTATTCTTTAAATATTGTAGCTCTTCAAAAGAAGGTTCCTTTTATTTCTGAAGATGGAAAAGCTGCATATAAAGTTGAGATTAATGATTGTCCTATGCCCATGGATGTTATTGAAGCGGATGACATTGTGGTTTTAGTGGGAAGTGAAAAGAATTTTAATAAATTATTTGCAGAACTTGCGGATTAGGAGAAAGCGTGACTTTATCCCTTAGAGGACGTGTGACATGGAGTTTTATCATTGCCAACTCAGTAGTTTTGGCCTTGATGTTCATTGTCTTCAATTACCTAAACAATCTAAATAAAGATATTGAGTCGATAACGGTTAAATCGAATCGAGTGGCCCTATTAACTGATGAAATTAGAATTTCAGCAGTTTCTCTACTTAAATATCAAAGAAGAATTTTAACCAATAAACCAACACCCCAGCAGGTTGATAAGATTATCAATCTTTGTGAAGGCTTTACCTCTCAATTACACACTCTGGATTCTCTCTATCAAAACCCCGACGCAAAGAAGATCGTTGGTCAAATGCTCTCGTATGTAGATTCTCTTAAACTTGTTTTGAGCAAGGGTGCCCTCTTTAATAGAGGAACTTCTGGCCTTTCAACCATTGGAGAACTTGCGGATAAGATTCTTGATTCCTTTTCTGAGTTTCAAGACATTCAATATTATGAAACGGTAGAAAGAGATAAGAAAATTAAGAAAATTATCGGTGAAACAAAGAGACATATGATGATCGTTTTGATTATCGGTTTTCTCTTCACCATTATATTAGCTCTCGTTATTCCTGGTAAGATTGCTCTGCCTTTCAAGAAAATTAAAGATGCAATTAGAGAACTGCAAGACTGTAACTTTGATGTCAGTATCTACTATTCTCAAGATGATGAAATTGGGGAAATTGCTCGAGAAATGAATAAAATGATTTATTCCTTTAAAGTTTTTGAGGAATTGAGAGCGGATCGGATTTCTGTTGAGAATAGGAAATTTGATGCTCTTGCTAACTTGGTTCGTAAACCTGTTCTTGTGGCCAATGCTCACGGTGAATTGATTTATATGAATAACCAGACTTATTCTCTTCTTCAAGTTCAATCTGAAGATGTCATTGGAAAAGAAATGACAGAGACGGTGATTCCTTCTCCCATTATTGGAGCTTATGAGCTTGCTCTTAAGAGACGCTCTAAGATCGAAAATGAAGAAGTAAAAATTGCTGCTAGAAGTCAGAAAAATGCAGATGAAGAAGAAGAACTTCAAGAGCGCGTTAAAGAAAAGACTAAAGAAAAAACGAAGGATAGTGAAAAATCCAAAGATAAACGCAGGGAAAGTAAGGATTCAAGTACAAAAGCTCTGGAAGGGGAAGTGCTTGATCCGGAAACTGAGTCAGAAGAAGAGAAAGAGCCCGAATATCTTTATGAAGGTTATGCCAATGTTATCCCAATTCGTGGAAAAGAAAGTTCACTAGATTATTACCTTATGGTACTCTCGAAAGAAGTTTTTGTGTGATTTTGTTGCCTTGTGTTGTTCGTTGCAACCATGGCCCACCTATAGACTCCTATTTTTAACGTTGGGAAAGTGCCTGCTGTATGGATCAGAAATTTATTCGAAATTTTTCAATTATTGCTCATATTGATCATGGGAAATCAACATTAGCCGATCGTCTTTTGGAAGTAACGGGTACGGTTACAAGTCGTGAAAAGAAAGACAGGCTCTTAGATAATATGGACCTCGAAAAAGAGAGAGGTATCACGATAAAGGCGCAAACAGTTCGTTTGACCTATAAAGCAGAAGATGGAAATACTTACTATCTCAATCTTATCGATACTCCCGGGCATGTGGATTTTACTTATGAAGTGAGTCGCTCACTTGCTTCTTGTGACGGAGCCCTCCTTGTTGTCGATGCTAGTCAGGGCGTGGAAGCGCAAACTTTGGCCAATGTTTATATGGCCTTAGAAAATGATTTAGAAGTTATTCCTGTTCTTAATAAAATTGATCTTCCTCACGCTGATCCTGATAAAGCAAAGCAAGAAATTGAAGATATTGTAGGAATTGAAGCCATGGAAGCTGATATGGTATCGGCTAAATCAGGTATTGGTATTGAAGGTCTACTTGAAACTATTGTGGCCAAAATCCCACATCCTCAGGGAGACTACGATTCAGATCTTCAGGCCCTTATTTTCGATTCTTGGTTCGATCCTTATAAAGGAGTGGTTGTTCTTGTTCGTGTTATGAATGGCAGCCTAAAAAAGAAAGATAAAATCTTTTTGAAAAAATCAGGAGGAGAGTATGAAGTTCTCTCCATTGGTGTAAATTCTCCATTTTTTACAGAGCTTAAAGAGATTGGAGCTGGTGAAGTTGGAATGCTTATTTGCGGGATTAAAACCATTCGTGATGTGAAGATTGGGGATACCATTGTTAAAGCAGCTAAGAAAGATACACCAGCGCTAGCGGGTTACTCTGAAGTAAAGCCGATGGTGTTTTGTGGAATCTTTCCTGTTGAGTCTAATGAATATGAGGATTTGAAAGACGCACTAGAAAAGCTTGCTCTTAATGATTCTTCATTCACCTATGAGCCTGAAACATCGGCTGCTCTTGGATTTGGTTTCCGTTGTGGTTTTCTTGGAATGCTTCACATGAACATTATTCAAGAAAGACTAGAAAGAGAATTTAATCTCTATCTTATTTCCACAGCACCTTCTGTTATTTACAATGTTTTACTTAATGATGGTGAGAGTATTCAGATTTCTAATCCCTCTGAAATGCCCGAGCCTGGAGAATTTGAGTCAATTGAAGAGCCCATTGTTGGCCTTAGTATTCACCTGCCTAATGAATTTGTTGGGGCCATTATAAAGTTGTGTGAAGAAAGAAGGGGTCGTCAGACCGATATGAAATATCTTACAGAAGATCGTGTTCAAATTTTCTACGATCTTCCTCTAAGTGAAATGGTATTTGATTTCTATGATAAATTAAAGTCCATGAGTAAGGGATATGCCTCTATGGACTATGAGTTTAAAGGCTATGTCAGATCGGACCTTGTGAAGGTCGATGTGCTTCTCAATGGGGATAAAGTTGATGCACTTTCTCTGATATGTCACCGTGACTCTGCTTTTTATAAAGGAAGAGATCTGACTCAAAAACTTCAAAAATTAATTGATCGCCAACAGTTTGATATTGCTATTCAAGCTGCAATTGGTGCTAAAATTATTGCTAGAGAAACCGTTAAGGCCTTAAGAAAGAATGTTTTAGCCAAGTGTTACGGTGGTGATATTTCTCGTAAGAGAAAGCTTCTTGAAAAGCAAAAAGCTGGTAAGAAGAGAATGAAAATGGTGGGCTCTGTTGAAGTTCCCCAAGAGGCGTTCTTGGCCGTTTTAAAGGTAGATGACTAGATATGCATGAAAGCCTGCGATATTTGCTTGAAAAAGTTTTAATCAAGTATTCCGAAAAAGATTTCTACGATCAATTACTTGAAGCAAAAGACTTTTATTTTCAAAGAACTGGAAAAGTTTTTGAAGAGGATGAAGATTACGAATCAAGGATGGCGGCCTTTAATGACTGGTATGTACTTGAATATAGACCGAGTAATGCTGATGAACAAAGCCCAACTTTCTTTGAAAAGTATCTCTCTGATCACGAAGCCTTACCAGAAATTATCGAGGCCATCAAAGGAACTACCCATAGTCTTTTTGAATACACGGGAACAAGTTTCAAAGGACAGCATGTTCTAAAAGATATTCTTCACGATGAGAAAATCATCTTGGCCAAGACTCATCCTGCTCCCTCTTTAGTAAAAGGGGATATGTTCATTGGAAGAATTGTTAAGTATTTAGATGAATATTATCTCTATAATGGATTACGAGTCATGCCCAACGATGCTGCTTCTATTTTGAAAAAAGAAGCCAAGAAAATTCGTAAAGCCCATAAGAAGAATGAAGAAGGCCGAGCTCAAAGCGAAGAGAAGTTCTTATTTCTAGCGGAGTCTCATAAAACCAAGTGGCAACATTACGGGCATGTGAACGTAGAGAAGATATTTGTTTTCCCTAAGTCTTAAAGTCATTTAATTAAAATCATTATAAAGTCGCCTCTTCAAATTGTTCAGCTTCTTCCAAAGTATGCTTCTTCCCGCTAAAAACGTAGGGAAAGAATCCCAAGCTATTAATGGTGACATTAACCAAGAAAAAGAGATTAAAGAAGTTAGCTCCTCCTTGAATATGAATATAGGAGAAGAGGAGATCAAAAATATAGTGACCAACGCCAAGACCTGCGGGTGATATTGGAATAGCAATCGCAATAAAACCAGAAGGAACAAGAGAAGCTATGAAAGTAAGGGGCACATCCTTTCCATAAAAAGGTGAGCTGATGATATAGAAAGCGACGATCGTAATCCCTTGTAAGATAATAGAGATTCCCAGGCACGTTAGAAGTGTTTTCTTCTGGGCACCAATTAACCATACTCCACTTAGGGTTTGTTCTATTTTTTCACCTAAAACAGGAATCATCTTTACTAAATTTAAGACTGTGTTTTGAATCTTCTGAGGAGCAAATAGTAAGGAAATGAAAAACATGGCACCAGCAAAGAGCAGAAGATTGAAATGGAGTAAAGTCGCCATTTTTGGACCAAAGGCAATGATTTCTTCATAGAAGAACATACTACTCATACCGAGAATCGTTAAAAGTCCAATTAGGCCTAAGATTCGGTCGATGAGAACAGTGGTTACGAGATAGGTTTTAGTCATTTTTGGATCAATATCTTTTACATAAAGAAGCTTTATAAAATCTCCCGTCACTGCACCCGGAAGAAAGGAATTAAAGAATAGGCCAATCCAAGTAACTTTCATCACTTTTAAGGAAGAGAAAATTTTGTCGGAGTTAATTTCTAGAATGAGCTTCCAGCGAACTGAGGAAAGGGCCGCTTGGGCAAAGATAAGAAGTAGGCAAAAGATCCACTGAGGGCCACTGGAAATGGACTTTGAAACTAGGGAGAAATCGAGCTTACCACTTTGAATGAGCCAATAAATAATGCCTATGGCCAAAGCAAGCTTTAGTAAAAATTTGATAAGATTACTCAAAATTATTCCCTAATGTCTGTTCGTAGCAATATCATAATAGTTGTAATAGAATGAGGCTAGTTTAAATTGCCATTATGAGCGTATAAGAAAGGATTGCAAATGAAGGTATCGGTTATTGGTACAGGCTATGTTGGTTTAGTAAGTGGGACGTGTTTTGCTGAAATTGGGCATCATGTGACTTGTATAGATATAGATGAAAATAAAGTGGCCATGTTACAAAATGCTCAGTCTCCTATTTATGAGCCCGGTTTAAATGACTTATTAGATAGAAATATTAAAGCCGATAGACTTCATTTTTCTACTGGATATGAATCTTGTCTGGAAGCTGACATCACTTTTCTGGCAGTGGGAACACCTAGTGGAGATGATGGTAATGCAGATCTAACTTACCTCGAAAGTGCAGCCAAAAGTGTGGCCACTCATTTAAAAGATGAAGGTGTTGTTGTTATTAAATCAACTGTTCCAGTGGGAACGGGAAAGAAGATTAAAGATTTAATTTCATCTCATACAGATAAGAAATTCTATGTCGTAAATAATCCTGAATTTTTAAAAGAAGGTTCTGCGATTGAAGACTTTATGAGACCTGATCGCGTCATTATCGGATCAGATAATGATTTTGCTGTTAAGCAAATGGATGAACTTTACGCGCCACTTGTTCGTCAAGGTAATCCTATTTATCACATGAGCAATCTCTCTGCGGAAATGACAAAATACGCAGCAAATTGTTTTCTTGCTACTAAGATTTCTTTCATCAATGAAGTGGCCAATCTCTGTGACATTGTTGGTGCAGATATTGAAGAAGTAAGAAAAGGTATTTCTTCTGATGTAAGAATTGGAAAGCACTTTCTCTATCCAGGACCTGGATATGGAGGATCATGTTTTCCAAAAGATGTTAAGGCCCTAATCTATACGGCAAAAGAAAATGATACTCTTCTCAATATTGTTCAAGCTGCAGAAGATGTTAATGATCTGCAGAAGATTAAGATGTATCAAAAAATGAAAAAGCATTTTGAAGGTAATCTTGAAGGAAAAGTATTTGCTTTCTGGGGGGCTGCTTTCAAAGCCAATACTGATGATGTACGTGAAACAGCCGCGATCTATATGGCCGAAGCTTTAATTAAAGAAGGAGCAAAGATTCGTTTCTACGATCCAGTAGCTTCTGAAAATTATTTAAAGGCGATGAAAAAATATCCAGAGACTGAAGGTAAAATTGAGTCTGTTTCGGATATGTATGAGGTTATGAAAGATTGTGATGGACTTGTTACAATGACAGAGTGGCGAGAGTTTAGAAATCCTGACTACAAAAAAGTGAAGGAACTTCTGAAAAGTCCTGTTGTCTTTGATGCAAGAAATCTTTTTGATACGGAAAGAACCCTTGAAGCAGGGCTTAAGTACTATGCAATTGGAAAGAAGATATAAATAAATATGGAAAATGAGTTCGTAGAAATAGCCCTATATCAATTATGTTCTTCTCTAGATTATAAAGAGAATTTAGAGAAGATTGAAAGGGCTGCTCAAAAAGTCTCTCAGAAGAAGGTTAAATATCTTTTTCTTCCTGAGTGCTTTTATTCTATGAGCAATGGTTTAAAACCAACCCCTTATCTTGTAGAGCAAGGAAATGAACATTTTAAGCATATTTCAGATATAGCTAAGAAAAATGAGATTTACCTGCTTGCAGGCTCTGTTGCTTATAAGAAAGATAACCAAGTCATAAATAGGGCACTTAATTTTGCACCTGATGGTTCATTAATAGATTTCTATGACAAGATTCATCTCTTTTCATGTGATCTTAATAATAAGGCCATAAATGAGTCTGATATTTACACACCAGGTTCAACACCAAAGATCATTGAAGTCGATAAATTGAAAATAGGATTAGGAATTTGTTTTGATGTTCGCTTTCCAGAAATGGGAAGAGACTATTCTGCAAACGGAGCTAATCTTTTAACTTATTCTTCTGCCTTTACTGTGCCAACAGGGAAGGCCCATTGGCATACTCTTTTAAAAGCTAGAGCGATTGAAAATCAGGCATTTGTAGTCGCTGCTGCTCAGTGGGGAGAGCATAATGAGAGGATTCGTACCTACGGTCACTCACTCGTAGTTGATCCCTGGGGAGAAGTTCTTTTGGATGCGAAAGAAGGAGAAGGATTACACTTCACGACGCTAAACCTGTCTCGTGTAAATGAAGTCAGAAAATCGGTAAAGGTCTTTTCATGAAGAAATTGAATGCATTCGATTTTACCCCTGGTTCCATTTTTGGTGGTCACTACACTGTGATTGAAAAGTTGGGTGCTGGTTGGGAAGGTGAGGTCTATAAGGTTAGCGAGAAGCATACAGGAATTGTAAGAGCGGCTAAGCTTTTTTATCCACATCGTAATGAAAAATATAAAGTTTCTTCTCGTTATGCGAAAAAACTCAATAAATTGAGCAGTTGCCCCATTGTCATGAATTATCATTCTCAAGAAATTATTGAGTATGATGGACATAAAGTAGCTTGCTTGATTTCTGAGTTTATCGATGGAGAAATGCTCTCTGATTTTCTGAAACGCTATCGTTCTGGAAAACTAGGAGTCTTTCAAGCTGTCCATCTTCTCTATGCCTTAGCTCTTGGTGTTGAAAGTATTCATCTGAATGGGGAATATCATGGTGATCTCCATGTAGATAATATCATCATCAAAAGATTTGGACTGGGATTTGATCTCAAAGTCATTGATATGCATCACTGGGGTGACTCCAAGAAAGATAATAGAGATGAAGATATTGTGAAAATGATTCATCTCTTTTATGAGGTTCTGGGAGGAAAGAAGTATTATAAAAATCATCCTCCAGAGATTAAAAATATTATTAAAGGACTTAAGAGGTCTCTAATTCTTGGCGAGTATAAAACGGTTTCTCATTTAAGACTTCATCTGGAAACACTGAATTGGGGTGTATAAATCATGGGCCAAGAAAAGAATGAAATAAAAGAACTTCTTTTACATCGAATCTCGGATCATGAAGCTGAGCTTTTTGAATGGAATGATTATAAAATTGGATATTTCATTCAAAAAAACTTAGCAAAGTCAGAAGAGAATGAGGATATTCTCTTTTTTTACGGAAAGGATGATTTCTGTTTCTTTGGAGTCTGTGATGGTGCCGGTGGACATCCAAATGCTGCAGATGCCAGTTATCTTGTAGGAGAGACCATCTTTCAATATGTGAGGACCCATAAACCGGAAGAGTTTCAAATTATAGAAATGATTGAAAAGGCCAATGATCGCGTTATTGAAGCTTTTCCAGAAGCATTTACAACCCTTTCTCTGTGTTTTCTCCATAAGAATGAGATTCGTTCCTATTCAGTAGGGGATTCCGAGATTCAATATATTAATCACAAAGCTGAAGTTCTTTATAATAATATTCCCCATTCTCCTGTCGGCCATGCTGTTGAGGCAGGCCTACTTTCTCAAGAAGAATCTCTCGACCATAATGAAAGATATGTTGTGAATAACTTAATGGGTGATGAGACTCTTCGAATTGAAGCCTGTTCGAAGTTCAAACTTTCTAAAAATGATACGGTCATTGTGGGAAGTGATGGGATTTTTGATAACCTTTCTCATGAAGAATTATCTTCTATTTTAAGTAAGAAAAACTTCAATTCTAAGTTCAAAGAATTGAGTGAGTACTGCCTAAAAAGAGACGAAAGTTGGAGAAAGGACGATGATGTGAGCTTTCTTTTACTTCAATCAAAATAGTTAATTTCTAAGTAAATTCATTTTAAATTATGAGGAATTCCTAACATTTAGGGAATATTGTTTTGAAAGCTTTACAAAAACAATACCTTTTTGCCCTCGAAAAAAATCATAACAAGGTTTGTCATAGAATGAACGAAAGGGTGTTCTATGAGAGACTTAAAAATAAAAAAGATTAAATTATTTGTTCTTATTCTACTTTTACTTTCATCATGCGCTGGTGAAAAAGTCAAAGTGACCACCTTTCCTGATAAGGCGACGGTAAGTATTCAAGAGAAGAATGGTCAAATCGTAGATCTGGGTGTGACTCCAATTGAACTGAATTCATCAGATGTTTTCCAATCTCAAAATATGGCCCAAGTCATACTGAGTAAAGATGGGTATTTGTCTGAACGGCTCTACCTTAGCAGAAGTGATATTCCGACTGAAGTTTCTGTATCACAGAAACTTAAGAGGGAAGATGTCAGTGATCAGGCTGCTCTGAATTCTAGAATTCTCCATAGTGTTGCTTCAAAAATTGCAGAAGCTCAGAGAAATAGCTTTAACAAAAATTATATTAAGGCTGAACTCCTTCTTAAGCAGATTTTAGAAGACTATCCTGAACTCGGGGTTGGTCACGACTTATTGGCCAATATCTATTACTTAACCAATTCAAAATCAAAGGCACTCTTTCACTATAGGAAAGCAAAACAATTTTCTGACGATAGCGTGAAAAGGGATCAGATGATCAAAATTTTAGAGAGAGAGATTTAATCTAAATTAGGAAGAGATATGAATTTATTAATAGGATTTATCGTTGTTTCATGTGGATTTGTTTTTGCTCTTGATCATCTTAATCAAGATGTTTCGAACTATTGGGATGTCATTGCTTTTGCCATGGTTATCTTAGGGACATTAAGTGTATCCATCATTACATCGCCTCCTCTGAGAATAATTACTATTTTAAGATTCTTTTTTCATGGAATTAAAAATGGAGGAGGATTAAGAGAAGATACGATTAATAACTCCTTAAACTTATTTAAAGGAAATATCCCAAATGGAAAGGTGAAGAGATTTGATCAAAAGGTTCTTGTTGATGGCCTTGAACTTTTGAGACTTGGATATCCGACAGAAAAAGTGGAAGTCATCTTAAGACAACGAATTGAGAATTATACAAATGATGCAGTAACGATTGCAAGTTGGGTAAGAGGACTTTCAAAGTATCCACCTGCATTTGGCCTTGCTGGAACTGTATTGGGGTTGATTCATCTCATGAATGGTTTGAGTGATGGGAGTGGCCCTAAAGAGACGGGAATGAGAATGGCCATAGCCCTTGTTGCAACACTTTACGGAATTGTCGTAGCTAATATTTTTGTCAATCCAGTTGGTGATCGCCTCATGAGTAGAGCGAAGGAAGATTATAATCTCGCTGAGATTTCATTAGAAACGATTTTAATGATTTCTAGGAAAACAAATATGATTACAGCAATTGAAACCTTAAATAATTATGTTCCTAACAAACTTAAAAATATAGAGACGAATAAACTTTTAGCAGAGGTATCTTAAATGAATAAGTTTAATCGTTTTAGTTTTGATGAACATGCTGATACTGAGGGGACTTGGGCGATCAGTTATGGAGATATGGTAACTCTTCTTCTTAGTTTCTTTGTTCTTTATTTCTCTACAGACTTTGATGGAAAAAAGAAGGAGCAAGTTGAAAGTGGAGTGGTCGCCATATTTGAGGGGGGAGAGTATTCTCAACGCCTGAAGGGAAAATTCCATAAAGAGAATATTGAAAAAGATCTTAAACTATCAAAAACAGTAGTGAAAAAAATGGACACAGGTGAAATCTTCATCTTCTTTCCCAATGTTTCTTTCTTTAAATCCGGTAAGGTGAATATTTCAAAAGAAGCCAAACAAGCTTTGAATAAAATTTATGAAGCTTATATGCCGTACGCCTCTCATTATAAATTAAAAATCGAAGCCTTTACAGATGATGTACCGGTTAGAAAGGGACATCGCTTTAAAGATAATGTGGAGTTGAGTGTATTTCGCTCTCTTTCGGTCATGAGGAACTTAGAGAAGCGCGGAATTCCAAGTCATAGAATTTCTCTTGGAGGAAAAGGGGTCTTCAACCAAGAGTTGGTAAAAATAATTAATAAGGCAGATGACATATCTGATGAACGTAAGAAAGCACTCTCAAGAACAGTAGCTTTTGTTTTAGAGAGGGAGAGTTAGTATGAAAAAATTAATATATGTTTTGAGTGTTTTTTTCATTTTTTGTGCAAATACCTATGGCCAAAGAGTGCTAGAGGTTGAGGAATCAATTAAAGCCGATATCGTAGACTATATCGAAAGAGTAATGCCTGAAGCCAAGTATACCATGAAAGTAAAGGTATATCCGTTAAGAAGAAATCAAACTCAGCAAGGATCACCTACAGCCGCTCTTCCCTATATGGATTTAGACGAAGAATATGTGGTAGACGAGTGGGATAGTGAAGATACTTCTCTCTATACTTTATATTCGCGTATTAAAAAAGTAGAAGTCGATCTTCTTATTGAAAAAGGAATTCAAATTGAGAATCAAAGAAGCTTTCTCGACCTACTCTTTACAGAGGCTCATTTAATTCCTGGGCGTGACAACGTAAGATTGGATACTTTTGTTGCAAGTCGTAGAGTAAAGGACTTTGATTGGAAACAATATAAGGACGAACTTCTTATTGGGATCCTGCTGATTAGTTTATGTATATTTGGATATTTAATAAGCAATATTGGTATTGTTCTGGCCAAGAGAAATATGTCTGATCAAACAAAAAAAGGCTCCTCTTCCGAGAATCTCAGAGAGTCTCCTCAAGTTACTTCAAGAAGTGCTCGAGTCGGATCTGAATCTTTCCAGTCAAGTGTCACGACTCAAGCTGGAGGCGACTTTTTCATTCAAGATCCAACTAAAATTTCAGAGACAGTAAATAAGAAGGTAGAGCAACTCATTCAGTCTGAAATGTTTCCTACTATGAATGATATGGTGATTCTTGAAGAGTTGGCACAGAATGATCTTTCTTCCTTTTCTTTTTTAGTATACGAACTCCCTTTAGAAATCCAAAAGAAGGTTTATAGTTACGGCAGAAATCAAAGATGGTTCAAAGGATTTTCACATGTAGGTATTCCCGGTAAGGATGTGCTCATTACTTTAGATCTCATGTTGCGAGATAGGAATATTCACTTTAATCCAAGCTTTGAAAGAATGTTGATCTCTCTTTGGAGGCTTGGAGATGGTGCGAAGACAGTTTTAAAAGGACTGTCAAAAGATAAGTCGATTAAAATTTTAAGTTTGCTTCCCAAGCAATCAGCGATACCTGTTGCTCGAGAACTTTTTCCGGGGTCATGGGGACAGCTATTTGACTCTCATGAAAATAAGTGTTTCTTAAAAGATAGTGAGTGCGAATCATTATTCGAACAAGCTGTATCTAAGAATTCACTTTTTAACTATCAAGCATTGAAAGACTTTAAAAATAGAAAAGACCTTCTTGTCTATCTTGATACTGTTGGACCTAAGGAAGAGCGTGAGATTTACTCTGTTCTTGGATCAGAAACAGATGTTCAGAGTATAAGGCCTCCTTTTTATAAGATTTTTGACCTGAAGGAGGATGAGGCTAAGGCAATTAAAGAAGAGTTTAGCTTAGAACAATGGGCAATGGCCTTATTTAATGTCGATCACGGAGATAGAGATCAAATCGTAAAACATTTTGATGACAAAGAATCATATCTCTTTAGTAGTTATCTAAAAATGTTCGGTGAAAGAAGTGAAGATGGATTCGCTAGAGAGCAATTACAAATTAGAAAAGAAATCGCTCATCGAGTAAAGGAATTCTTTAGTACAGATTCGGATGAAAATGCAGCCCTATCTTCTGAAATTAAGGATGACAAAAGAGAGCTTCATGAAGTGGCTTAAATTTAAGATTCTTATTCTGATCATTCTGATGTTACAAGTCGAAGCCAAAGCTGATGGTATATATTTTGGTGGGGGGTTCTATAGCCTATCTGCAGAAGTAGGCAATAAGAGTACTAGCTTGTCTAATCCTAGTGCGTATTCGTTGAGTTACACTAAGTCGTTCTTTCCTCAGATCTCGTTTGAAATAGGGTACTCCTTTCTCTTTGAAAGCCTTATCGGCGGAGATATGTCTTATGGACCTCAAATTGGAGTTCGTTATTATCACTATGGCACTTCGACGAATTCGACTGCTTCTTTGGAAGGGCTCTCCATTCATGAGGTTAAATCTTATAACCCATATTTAAGTGCAGGCTTCTCTCAAAAAGAGTTTCAATCGATTAAATCTTCCTATTCAGGATTCTATCTAGGAGGGGGAGTTGAAATGGGTTGGAAGAAGAATTTATCTCTTTTTTCAGATTTTAAATATTCACAATTGAGTGGTCCTGTTCAAGGGAAGGCCAATGAACTAACGATTATTGTGGGAATTATTTATCATGATTTTTAAATTAAGCTTTCTCTATATCTTAATTTGTGGCAGCTTCCTGTTTCTTTTTTCAGGTTGTAATGGCGGTGGCGATGGCTTCAATGAACTTGAAGATACTGAGGTTACCGAAACAGATAATTCAACTCCTGAAGAGAATGAAGTTGAAATCATTATAGAAAGCATTATCCCAGAAGAAACACCTGTTATTCTGAAAGAATTCCAAGAAGTCACTTTTGGTATCCAAGTGAATAGTGGAGCTGGTGATGTTAATTACCAATTTTTTCTAGATAATTTACTCGTTCAAGATGGAACATCTCCCTTTTACATCTTAGATACTTTCTATGTTGATGCTGGAGATCATGATCTTAAAGTCTTAGCTTCAAATTCGATCTCGGAAATCGAACATATATTCAATACTCGAAAGAATTCTAAACCTTTAATAAGTTTGGATACAAACTCTTCACAAACGATAAATTGTATATCTGATACATTTACACTTTCCATCTCAGCAGTAGATCCTGATGCAGATAGTATGAGTTATAGTTACCTCTTAAATGGAAGTGAGAATTCAACCTATTTATCGGGAACTAATACTCTTTCAACGGCCCAAGTTGTTTTTAATCCTATTTGCGCTCAAGCAGGTAGTAATACCATAACCATAAGAGCAACAGATATACATGGTGAATACAATGATTACTCCATGGCCGTAACCGTTACTAATCCTAATATTGCTTCAATTGATTCGTATTCACCCACTGCTGACCCTGTGGTCATTCTAAGTACTGAAACAAGAGGTTTTCTCGTTTCAGCTTCTGGTAATCCTCCGCTAAACTATACTTGGGAGATCGATCCTGGTAGTACGCTAGTCAGTTGTGCGGGGTCGTCAACCTGTTCGTTAAGCGGTGGAGACCTAAGTCCTGGAGAATATACTCTTACTGCTGAGGTTTCTGATTCTCTGGGAACGAGTGATGATCACGATTTTAATATCGTTATTAATGATCGTCCTTCGATTAGTTCTTCTTCTCCATCAAATAGTTCTGAAGTAAAAATGAATTGTAATTCAATTAAGAGTTTTCAGGTACAAATACAGGATTTAAATATTGCGGATGGACAGGTCGTTACTGCAAATTGGTATCTTGATAATAGTACTGATTCAAGTTTAACGACTACATATGATACAAGTGGATATCCCTATGTTGCCGATGCCACTTTTGCTCCTGGATGTGATCAAACCCTATTGGGTGATCATGAAATCAAAGTTGTTATAAGTGATGGCTTTGAAAACCAAGAATATACTTGGAATGTAGAAACAAACTATTTTAGCGATGCCTGTAATAATTTAGACTCAGGTGAAATTTGTACTTTAGTTGGTATGGTGGGAATGGGTTCTCACTTAAATGTCGATACGAATAGAGACTTATTACGTTTTTCACCAGGATGGATTACAACTCATCCTCACGGAATTTTCTTTTCTGATATTCAAAGAAGAAGCGTATGGTTTTATAATCCTAATAGTGACAGTCGCACGGTTCTTGGCCGTTCGATTCCGGCCAATAGTGTCGTTGCAATGTTTGGGCAAAATCAAATTGGTCGAGGAACTGCAGGTCGTAGTTACACTGAATTCTATCTAAATAACCCAAGAGGACTTGCTTACTCGCTCAGTGAAGATGCTCTCTATGTTGCTGATCAGGATAATAATAGAATTATTCGCTTTGATGGAGCTGGAGTCGGTTCTATCTTTGCCGGAGGAGGAAGTAGTAATACTGATGGCGTGAGTCGAACCACTCACCAATGTAATGATCCCATTGGAATCGCTTTAGATGAATCGGCACAAAAGTTATTTGTTGCTTGTAATGGTAATTCAACAAGTACGATTAAAGAATTTAGTACATCGATTAATGAAGGAAGAACCCTTATTCGTTATGGAAATAGTGCTGTTACGGAAGGGACGACTGGTTATAGTGGGGGCGCTCGCTTAGGAAGATCTTATGCTCTGGTAAAGGATCCCAATTCAGATATTCTTTATGCGGCAGATAATCAAAGATGTCGTATTGTTGCTATTAGCTATGGGGGGACTGCGACTTACTTTGGTGGAGATATTTCATTAAGTGCTAACCGAATGGAAAGACTTACTTTTAATAATTCCTGTAATAATACTGTAAATAGGGCCTATAACAACACTGGCGGTCGCTTACGTGCTCGAGATCTTGCTGTTTACTCCGAAGCCGGTGTGACAAAAGGACTTTTCTTTACCAATACAGAATCAAGCTATATCGGATTTTTAAATATGACCAATTCATCCATCACTATTGGTGGGAATGCTGTACCAGGTAAGTATTATCATCGAATTTGGGGAAGCGGGGCTCGTGATTATGGTAGAGGGGAGCCTGCCTATACCGCCTCATATAGTAATTATCCCTATGGTATTGCTGTCCACAATGGAAACTTAATTATAGGGGATAGTCGAAATGGTCGTGTCGGAGCACTCGATTTAACTGTAGGCGATGGAGAGAGCTTTGATTATTTCGGAAATCATTACTATAGCACCTATGATGATGAAACTGATAAGCACGCTAATTTAAGACAACTTAATCAACCCCATGCGATGAACTATTCTAATAGTGAGAATAAATTATATTTTGTTGATTATGCAAATTACAGGATTAGAAGTGTTGATCTTAGTACGGGGAAAGTCGTTACTGAGGTCGGACGTGGTTCTGGAAATTCCAACTCTGATCCGGAAGACCCCTTAGATGCCTACACTCGTGGTGTTTATGACTTAAGTCTAACCAATAATGAAGAAGTACTCTTGTATACCGATTACCATGGTGGAACAGGAACGAATCGAAACTGTTTAACCCGAGCCTATAATATGGGAACTACGGATGAGACTTTTTTCAATGAGCTACTTGAATTTGGTAAAGTTCAAAGTGTGGGTGGTGACTTTGTACAAGGCTGTCAAAATTGGAATGCCTCTTATGAAAATCAGAAGGCCCGTTCGATACCTTTGAGATTTCCCTCTGGAATTCATGCTCCCTCGGATGGCTCAAGATACTTTATGTCTGATATGACTATGCATTGTGTATACGAAGTCGATGCAAATGGAGATATAAAGACATTTATTGGAACATGCGGCTCTAGTGGAAATACTTCTGGATCATTTTCAAGTTCAAGAGTCACAAACCCTGGAACCCTTGTTGCAGACACTGATTCTATTTTAAGTACCTATGGTAACTTCTTTATTGTTGAAAGACCTATTTATAATAATAGTAGGGTGAAATACGTAAATCTATCTCCTTCTCCTGTTACTATACTTGGGCAAACCATTAATTCTAATGAAGTGGGCGAAGTCATATTTAGTGTAGACTATGTCGGGTCTGTAGCAACTTTTGAAAATCAAATATGTTATTCGCAAGGCTCACGCGGGCAGTTGCATAATTATCCTCATAATGTAGTTTGTCTGGATCGTGATAATGCCATAACAAGCCTTAGAATTGGGAGAGTAACGTCCTCAAGCTTTAATGGAGCAGTTCAAGAGCAAGATGAGGAAGAAGGGGTTCAAGCGAGTTCCGCTAGCTTATCTGGGCCCTATGGTCTTTCTTTTGATGTTGAAGGAAATCTCTACATCGCTGAAAGAAACTCAAATACCATTAGAATGGTTAAGCGCTGGTATTAATTGCCCCTTTTAATCTAGAATTCATAAATTTCAACTTATCTACTAAGTAAATCGATAAGGGAGTGATGAACAAGTTAATCAAACTCCCTCTATTTCTTATTATTACTTTATCTTCGTCTTTCTTGTGGGCTGAAAAAGTACAAGTTCATATCGTTGATCGCGATGAACCTTTAGAATGTTTCCATGAAGAGTCCCAATACTTTTGTCATGATGGAGAAAATTTTCTGTTTGGCAGAAATTACGGAATGGACCTCTACTTAACCGGATCAGTGGATGGAAGTGTCGATGACTTTAGAGTCTCCTCAGCAGTTAGTTTAGATAATCCCGATCATATTCTTTTTGAAGAGCGAGAAGATCCTTATAGAGATTCTTATGAGCAGGTCAATAGAAGACCCTCATATTCAAAAGAATTGATGTCATTAACGATGCTTGAGAATATGACGGCTCCATTTTCTTACGATTCTGAATCAATTGCATTGGCGAAAAGTAATTTATATCCATTAGTTCAAAATCGTCTTGATCAAATTAAAAATAAATTCAATCAATCCAATAGAATCGTTAAAACAGAGGAAGGGAACGAGCTTTCTTGCTCTCAAGGTAGTGCTAGTGCTGGTCAAGATGTTAATTGTACCTTTTATCAATGTACTGAAGAAGGAAGTGATAAGAAGTATTTTTATATTTCAGATCCTAATATTCAATTTGGAGTTCATGAATTATTTAGTGTGGGCACCGATGGATTGCCCCAAAGAGAAGCCATTCAAAGTATCCATTTTCCCAATGATGATAAAAGTATTTTAGAAAGATTTAACTTTGTTCCAAGTGCTGGTCAAGGTTTTGGTGAATATACAGGACAAGGTGATTTCCTCTCTAGCGAGTATTCTTACCAGAAGCCCCAGATTGATTATGAACAAATGATTCCAGACTTTGATAATCCCAAAAAGTCAGATGCTTTCAAATATCTCATCGGTGTAAATGGTAGAGGAGCCATGGAAAATGCTGTAAGGGGATGTAGTGAGAGAACCACTCGTGACTTCTTTTATTCGATTGACGATTTGATGGAAAATGTATTGGCCAGAAATAGTGTTCAGTACATTACGGACTTTAATAACGGTTTAGCTGGATACTATTTAAGTTTGGAAAACCTTCCTGATATCGCTTGTTCAGAAAATGGTGTTTTCTATAATCCTTCAAGTTATGAAACGGCTAGAAATGTAGCTGCAGCTGATCGTAATTCAGTTCAAACCATTTCAATGGAAAAGGCGAGAGAATTATTTGATAAAGCTCAGGCCATGGATGATATCGCTTGGGGATATAAGCCAGATGGTTGTTATGCTAGAGCCCATTTAATGGCGAGACGTTTTGAAGAAATGGGCATAACTGTAGATAAAGCTTGGCTTAAAGGTAGTTTAAGAGCACAAGGTGAAACTCCTGAAGAAGATATTATGTGGAATTTTCATGTTGCTCCTGTTGTCTATGTAGAACATGACAATGGAGAAATTGAAAGAGTCGTTATCGATCCTTCTGTGGAAGAGGGACCAGTTACGGCCATGGAATGGGCAAAGAATTTATCTTCTGATGTAGAGGAGAGAGTCAATATAACTCAATTTCCTTATCCAGAAAATAGTGCGGAATATCTTAAGAACTCCCTCGCTTTTTCTAATAGTGATCCCTATCTTCCACTTGAGAGTACAGAGAGCACTGAAGAGCAGAAAATGAGTATGGCCCATGCTACAATGTTGGAATATAAGGGGTATGAGTAATGAAAAGAGATCGAAAATCTGGCGTTATTATCTATATAGTAATAGGGATGGCCTGCTTGAGTTCTGCTCACTTATGGGCGGCAGATAAAAAAAAGGTCGCAGGACAAGTTAAGAAGGTTCAAGTTGTAGAAAAACCCATGCACGTCATTTCCTTTTCATGGGATGCTACAAAGAATCTCTATCGCGTAAGTATGAGAGCAAAGGCTGGAGTATTTTGGGCCGAAAAGAAAGACATGATTTGCTTAAAAGAGGCAACGAAATCAAATCAATCACCGGCCCAAATTAAGTATGATGTTCATACTTTAAAAATTAAGAGCTGTAGAAATTAACTAAAGTAGGGGTTATCTCCTGAGGCATGATCGGTTAAGTCGATGATTTCTGAAATATCAGGATAATGTTGCTTAACTAATCTCTCCACCCCGTCTTTGAGTGTTGCTTGTGAACTTGCACATCCTTGGCATCCACCCGTCATTTTTACGTAGACTTTATCATTATCAATATCAATTAACTCGATATCACCACCATGGGCCTTAAGAGCTGGTCTTACCATATCGTCAAAAAGTTTTTCCATTTGTCTCATCATATCTCAAATCCTTGTTAGTCTATATTTTATCAATTTAATTGAAGCATTTCCAATTGAGAAAGTAGGGCAAATGCCGCTGTCTCAACTCTTAATATATGCTGAGAGAGGCTAATTGCCTGTATATTAGCCTTTATAAGTATTTCTTCTTCTTGATTTGTCCAACCTCTTTCTGGCCCAATCCAAAAATGAAGGGGGCCCTGAAAATTGGGCTTCGCTTGGAGGAGTGAGGGACCATTTTTGACTGACAATAAAAAGTGCTTTCCTTGGATTTGATCCTTAGCTTCAAAGAGGTCTTTGTACTTAAAGAATTGAGGAGCATTCCAAATCTTGCCAGATTGTGAAATTCCTAAGCTCGCCAATTGGTTTAAGTTTTCTTCTAAGAGTACTTTACTATCAAGATAGCTTTTTTGGCTCAACTGAGCGGTAAAGAAATGAAAGTGAGTCACTCCAAGAGTTGTTCCATGTTCGACAATCTTTTTCATCGTAGGAGGACGAGAAGTTGCAACATAGAGATGGATTTCTGGAAGGAGGGGAGCTTCCAATGGACAGAGCAATTTGAGCTGAATTCGTTCAGGCTGAATTTCTTCTATTTCTGCAAGGCCTAGGCCGCGACCTAAGACAGATACTTTGAGTTGATCACCTTTTTTGATTTTAAGATGTTGAATAAGATGCTCTCTCCTGAAGTTATCGAGGAGGGCATATCGATCTGAATTGATACGGTCTTGTTCAAAAAGAACTACTCTATTCATTACTACATCTCTAATTTCAGCTATTTAAAAAATATGGTTACGACCTACTAATGCATTTAAAAGTAGAGAACCGTTTGTGCCTTAAATAATCAAGTTTGCGGAGAGAATATGACACTAGAAACGCTCATCGTCAAAGCTCCTGAATTCTCTTTTCACGATGAACTTATTGCTGGTTTAAAAAACCTCTTTTCTACAAAGAGTATTTATCTCGTCAGTACTTCCTCTAAAAGAAGGAAGTATCTACGCCAAGAATTTAATTGGGCCCAAGTGATTAACCCTTTTAAGCCTTGTGGTCTCCTTGAAGATTCACTTATATGGGTTGATGATTGGCCAAATTTAATGGGCGAATTATTCGAACAATTCCTTTATCAGCTCTATAGTAGCGAAAATAAGATCATCTTTTCGCAGACTTATGAAGCTCCTTCTTGGTGTTATAAAAGGCTTTCCTTTTTAGATATAACTTATAGAGAGATCGTTTCAGAAAATTGTCCTTATATACCGCTTTGGCCGAATATTTTGAAAGGAAAGTCTCTAAGTCCACAGAACTTAAAGAGAAAATATTTCATTACAGTCGATCCCAAGCGGGATTGCCATATTGGACTAGATATTTGTTTTCATTCTTATTATATGAGTTGTTCGAGAACTCATCGCATTATTGGTATGAACTGTTCTGAATTAAGAATTCGTGACTTTATATTTATTTTAGAGAGTTTAAAAAGGTTTCTTATAAATCAGCTAAGACTTCATTGGAATTCTTTGGTAGATTACCACTATGCAAACCAAGATAGAGGGAATTCTGATTCGGAAAATTCCCTATCAAGACCGACATATTATTGGAACCTTATTACTTCGCAGTGGAAGGAAGGTATCCGTACTCTTCTATGGTGGACAGGGCGGAGGCAAGAAACTTAAATCAAGTACATTAGAATTAGGTCATATGCTTCGGGTAGAACTAGGCCGTTCAAAGTCTACGAGTGATTTGTATCGGGCTAAAGAATGGAGTCCTATTTGGATTCATGAAAAAATTCGCTTTGATTATAAAGCCTTTTGTACCATGTGCCTCATGCTGGAAATCATTGATCATATGTCTACTGACGATGATCTTCACGATGACCTGACTTCAAGTGAAGATTCAATGATCGGGCTTTTTCGAGTCTTGAGCAATGGTCTAGTTCATTTGGAAGCAAGGGTCTCTGCTAAGTCCTTCGATCGTTATAGTGAATTAATTATTTATTTAGGAAAACTTCTTATAGAACAAGGAGTTTTCCCAGAGAGAAGTACATGTGTTTTTTGTGATCAAGAGCTTAAGAATGCCTCTTTGATTTATCTTGTTACAGATCACGGTGGTTTTGGTTGTTCCGAATGTGTAGGACATTTAGAAGATGCTCTTCTAAGTAGCGCCCAAGAAGGACGAGAATTATGGGAAATTCTAGGGGTCGTGGCCAATGAGAAATATCAAAATCTAGTCGAACTCAAATTAGAGCACACTGAAATTACTAAAACTCTCTTGTCCTATTTCTTTTATCAATTTCATATGGAACCGAAGCAGCTAAAAGGATTGAGCAGCGTTATTTAAAAGCGATAACCAAAGCCAACACCTGTTCTAGCAATAGTAAGCTCTGTAGCGCCTTTTAGGTTATGCTGTTTAAAAAAGGCATGATAATACCAATTTTCGTTGGCCAACATATTGAGATAGGCCATGTATTTGGAGCCAGATAAACTGTCATCACTACCCGAAATATCTCTACTTTGAGTACTGTATAGAGAGCGACTATAACTTACCTTTGAGAAAAAGGACTTTCCTAGAAAACGAAAGCCTTTGGATAGTCCGAGAGTAAGGAAGCCTACATTATGCTGGATAGATTCAAGTGATGCCCCATTGATTAATTCTGAGGTGTTATAGGAAGAGAATCTCTCGTAATCGAAACCTGAGTAGATTTGAACCGGCCAGTTAGAGCTTCGATAGGATAAGTAGGAAGTGACTCCATATTCCCATGGTAATGAAACTTCCTCCTCAAGTTCAGAAATTCCTCCGTCTAATTTAGAGAGATATAAGCTTCCATTATAGCCCCAGTTATCGTTTATAAGCTTTGAGGTGGCCATCCCAAGAGTAATAGGGGAGTCTTGAGTGGAGACAGTCTTAATATTAGAGTTTTGAATGCCTTCTTCGAATGAGCCTCTTGAAAGTGTATAAAAAACAGAAAGATTCCATGAAAGTGGATCATGTTTTTTTTGAAATTCTACGAGTTGAATGGATTGGTTAAGGGATGAGGATGATGAAAGTGAGGCTATCTTTCGACTTGAGGGATCGGAAACTCTCTTTTTTATTGTTTTTCTCGAATCTTTTTTCATAGAGAGTTCAGGAAATTGTTTTTCCTTTTTTGGCTGAAGAAGGGTCCGATAAGGTAATTCAATATAAACTCTTTCATTTGGCCTTAAAGAATTATAATTCTCAATGGCCGGATTCCATTTCTTAATCTTATTGAGATAGCCTTTTTCATGAAGGGTCTTATAGGGAATGCCAACTTGGTGATGAAGAAAGTCGCTTAAGCTTTCTCCTCCTTGAGCATAGGCATAGCTTGTTTGTATCTCGGGTTCTCGAGATAGAACGGTAGAGGTAAATAAAATAAGAAGCGGCAAATAATTCCGCTTAAGGCGCTTCATAAAATAATTTTATACTAAGTGTTATGGCCCAAACTACAGAGAAAACTTTTCTTATCATCTTTCACATACTTGGAAGTCTTCTTCTTTCTTCTTGCGTGATGATAGGGACAAAGGATGATCCAGATGGCGGGGACATTAGCTTTGAAAAAGAGCAATGGGATGAAGACTTTATAAGGGAAGATTCGCCTACCTTATTAAAAGAAAATCTCGTTATTAGTGATGAGGCTCCACCTGGAGATGGAGGAATTAACCTTAGATACGCAGATAATCCCGTTAACGTCCAAATCACGGAGAAAGTCGGTGAATATCGAGTGAGTAAAGGGGACACATTAATGTGGATTGCCTTTAAGCTCTATGGCGATTACTCCTTGTGGAGAAAAATCTATAATCTCAATCAAGAGAAAGTTGGAGAGAATTACGATCTTACAGCAGGTACTTTACTGAAGTATCATATTGCGGATAAAGAATTCTATCCCCCGATGGGAAGTCCTTACTTCATTAAAAGAGGAGACTCGCTAAGTAGGATCAGCCAGAAGGTTTATGGAGAATATAGAAAATGGCCAATGATTTTCAAAAATAACTCACGCCAGATCAAAGATCCGAATCTCATTTTTGCTGGTTTTACTCTCTATTATTTACCTCTTGATAGAGGGCAATTATTCTAATCTTATCTTTGACAAGCCCCGTTATTGAAAACTATTATGGGGCATGATTGATTTAATAAAAAATAGACTCTATCCCTATATTCGTCCCTATAAAAATCGCGCGATCGGTGCCCTCGTTCTTTCTCTGATACTCGCTGCGATTGGGGCACTTCAGGTTTCTCTTATTAAACCTATTTTCGATAAAGGTTTAAGTCCCAATTCAACTCGAGAAGAAGCTCTTATTTTAGCAGCTCAATTACTTGGTTTAGGCCTTCTCAATTTTCCATGTCGATTCTTTCATTTCTATTGGTTGCGCTATATTTCAGATCGAGCAACTTGTTCAGTAAGAGAAGAGATATTTGCTAAGATTCAACATTTACCAACGAGTTTCTTTGCTAAGAGCAAGCAAGGGGAACTCATTTCTCATATATTGAATGATACTCAAGTCTTTGCTCAAGGTTTTAGAGCTTCTATTGATCTCATTCGTGAACCCCTGAAAGCTGCGGCTTATTTAGGGATGGCCTTTTATGCCGATTGGCAGTTAACGATTGTGATCTTTATTATCGCTCCTTTCTTGGTTCTTATTTTTGGAGTAAGTGGCAAGAAGGTTAAAAACAATCAAGGAAATGTTCAAAAAAGGCAAGGTGACTTTACTCATAATATAGCAGAAGGAATTGGTGCTCATAAAATAATGAAGGCCTTCAATCTTCAAAAGTTTGTGTTTGGACGTTTTTCTCGAAGCCAAGAAAATTATTTTTCCGCTCAAATGAAGACAACCTTTATCGAGGAAATGTCTCATCCTTTTGTAGAAGTGATAGGTGCTGCAGCGTTTTCAGGGGTTATCGTTTTTGCCCATCATAGAATCCAATCCGGGGCGACAACAATTGGACAATTTGTCTCCTTCATTGGTGCTTTGGCCCTTTTTATGGATCCGATTAGAAAATTCTCTCAGTCAAATGTTAAGCTTTCTCAATCAAAAGCTGCCTCTGACAGAATTTATGAGCTTCTCCAAATCCCAGTAGAGGAAGATAAAGGAACGATCAAAGATCATAAGTTTGATTCGAGAATTGATGTGAAGAACCTGACTTTTAGTTATGGAGAAGGGGATGTCGTTAAAGGATTAAATCTTGAAATCAAAAAAGGAGAAAAGGTTGCTCTTGTCGGCCTCTCTGGTTCTGGAAAATCTACCTTAATCAATTTACTGCTTGGACTTTATCCCGTTAATCGTGGTTCTATTTCGATTGATGGAAGAGATATTCAAGACTACTCACTTTTAAATCTTCGCTCTTTCTTTGGATTGGTTAGCCAGGATATTTTCCTATTCAACGATACTTTAAAAGAGAACCTCTGCTTAGGTAAAAGTTTTTCAGATGAGCAAGTTAGAGAAGCCCTGAGTGTTGCCTACTGCGATGAATTTATCGATAAACTTCCAGAAGGTCTAGAAACTGTCATTGGCGATCGTGGTACTCGTCTCTCAGGGGGACAGCAGCAAAGAATTACAATAGCTCGTGCATATCTTCAAGAAAGCCCGATTCTACTCTTTGATGAAGCGACTTCGGCACTCGATAATGAATCTGAAAAAGTCGTTCAGAAGGCCCTCGATAATCTAGCGGGACAAAAAACTGTGGTAGCCGTTGCTCACCGTCTGACAACAATTCAAGATTTTGATCGAATCTATGTTCTCTCTGATGGGAAAGTTGTTGAAGAAGGACGTCATAGTGATCTTATGAATCACGGTGGTGAGTATGCTAAATTGTATGAACTCTCAAAGTCCAGTTCTTAAGATTTCACTCTAGAAAACTTTGGTCTTCACAATATGAAGGTGTTTTAATACACATCTTCGCATATGAATTCTTAGAGCATTGAATGTATTTCTCATTCTCAAGATCACAGTAAGGCCGTGTTATAAGACGAAACTGAGCCGGATAAAGGACAAAGGGCTTTATCTCTTTTTTTAGGGAAACTTTCTGATAGGCCATTAGAGAATCATCTGGAGCGTGATGACGACAGTGGAATCCTTCATCTTTATATTCATCTACGAGACCTAGATAATGAAAGGATTCGTGAATTATCGTTTCACAAGAAATCTTATCCGACCATCCTCTCGTATTTGATCGATAGGGTTTAGGGTAGAGTGAGACGTTATGTGAGAGGACTTTAAAGTCATCCCAGTCCATGGCCTGCTCTTTAGAGATAAGATTGAGATTGATAACAGAGCCCTCTTCATTGGTTATGTAGTCGCGATACTTTTCAAAGCATACCTTTGTTTTTTCGATGAAGATTTTCTCCATCTCCCATTTCTTAATTTGCAAGATTTGCTCTTTTTTAGAGAGTTGTCTGTATTGTAAGTATAGCCTTTGGTATTCATTTAGGGATTCGACTAGAGATTCATTTGGTAATAAATAATGATTAAGGTCTCCAAAGTGACGATATATAACCTGATCATCTGCTACTGAGAATTCAATATTGAGGTAGATCTCGTAGCCCGTTTGAGTTTTTTCTAGAAAATATTTTCTAGGTAAAGGCATAAGCTGAGAGTAGAGGTCGTAAACAGATATTCTCTCCCCAGCCTCAAGTTCTCTGCATTCTTGATTAAAGAATTGAGCTTGTGTTTTACAGTTGAATATAAAATAGACAACAATAGAGAGTATTTTCAAACATTTAACGATTGCTAACACCTTGTCGGAGTTTAGTTAGGCTTTTTTTGCAATTTTGATTCCATTCTTTCTTTAAAACTTTTGTCTGTTAAAGAGTGGCGAAGAAAGTAGATGAGATCATCTCTTTGCAAGGGGGTTAACTTTAAACCAACTTGAAATACAGTACCTTCCACTTGAAGCTTTCTTAGTTCATTATTCTCTTTATCGTTGTCGTAGTGAAGCTGGCCTTCGTAAAAGTCTTGAGTTGGTTCAGAGATTTTATAGGAATTGAGTTGAGTTGCTATAGCGCTATAGTGATCTACAACCTCTTCTAAAGTATTGACTGATCCTGAGTGGAAATAGGGAGCAGTAAGAGCAATATTACGGAGTTGGGTTGTTTTAAACATAAAGCGGTGGCGGCCTCTACCAGAAGCTTCTTGTCTACCAAAGTCTTCTATGTTTTCAAGAGTACCGATTTGTGGAGCACCGGAGCTATCAAATTCAAAATGAGAGAGATGCTCTCCATTGTGGCAGGAAGCACATTGCGCCTCTTTAATATATACGGAAAGACCCCTTAATTCTTTTTGAGAAAGAGCATCCCATTTTCCTCTCATAAATTGATCAAAGGGAGTTTGAGAGCTCTCAAAATAGAAGCGTTGAAACTCTGCAAGGGCGCTGCCCACATGACCTATATTAAGTTTTGAACCTGATTTTTCTTTAAAGCTCTTCTTGAATAGCTCTACATATTTCTGATTAGGCAGAACCCTTTCCTTGATAATGGCATCCCATCTTTCTAGAGTGGTGGGGAGGTCGGCTATTTCGTTTTCCCCACTTTGGCCTGCCATTTCTTTTGAGTCGGCTAAGGGAAATAGGGCCTGAGCTGCTAATGGTCCACTTAGTGCTGCTGTTATATCTTTTCTTTTTGCATTCGCTCCACCTGAGATTGCTGGCTCTGGAGTAAAGAGAGCATCAGATCTTGAAGATTTGGCAACTCGGCCATCCCAAAAATAGTGGCGAATTTCTGGTCTGCCTAAATTGATGAGGGTGGGTGTATGCCTTTTTAAGATGGCTCCTTGTTCGAGTCGAATCTCTTTTTTTGAAAAAAAGGCACCTTCTCCAACACCAAGAGGTAGGCCATCGCCAGAAAAGCGTAGGGGATCGTGGCATTGGGCACAGGATATATTCTTATTTCCAGATAAGCTTTTATCAAAAAAGAGAAGCTCTCCCCATTGGTAGAGCTCTTTATTCATTTCTTTGATTTTATGAATCGGGGTAATGGCCGCCAATGCGTTATCTTTGGCTAGTTGGTATACTTCTTTAGGATCAACTTTTTCTATTGATTGAGCTACGGTGGAGATATGAAAAATGATCCCCAGAAAAGCCAGATATTTCGACATATAGAATTCCCTTTTGATGGAAAAAACTTATTAAATCGTAAGCTCTTTGAAAATGAATTCTTCTTCATCGTGAAGAATTTCTAGGGGAATTAAAGGGATATATTAGAGCCTTTAAATGATGAGCTGCGTTTTATGCGGTGATAGCTAATAGATAGGGAGAAAAAAGTGGAGAGATGAGCTTAAAACCTTCTAAAAAGCACTTCTGTACTTTCTACTCTACATGCTTTCCTGTATATTTTAGGCAGTTTAGTAGTGAATATTCGTTCATGTGAATTGTTAATTCTTAATTGAGGAGAGCGCTGTGTCAGAAAGCAATCTTAAATCTATGGCCGATCTATCGAGTCTTTGTAAGCGTCGAGGATTTCTTTTTCAAAGTTCAGAAATTTATGGAGGCGTTGGCGGTTGCTACGATTACGGACCTCTTGGGATTGAGTTAAGAAAAAATCTAGAGTCTCGTTGGTGGAAGGCGATGACCTATCGTGAAGATGTCGTTGGGATTGATGCCTCAATTTTGATGAACCCTATGGTTTGGAAAGCTTCTGGACACGTGGATGGTTTTTCTGATCCCATGGTTGATTGTAAAGAATGTAAGAACCGTTTTCGTGAAGATAAAATTGATACATCAGCACCTTGCCCAAATTGTGGTGCCAAAGAGCAATTCACAGAGCCAAGAGATTTCAACTTAATGTTTAAAACTCAGATGGGACCGGTTGAGGACTCTTCTTCTACTGTCTATTTAAGACCAGAAACAGCTCAAGGAATTTTCACTAACTTTCTTAATGTTCAATCTTCAATGCGCTTAAAACTTCCTTTTGGGATTGCCCAAATCGGAAAGGCCTTTAGAAATGAAATTACTCCAGGTAACTTTATTTTTAGAATGCGTGAATTTGAACAAATGGAAATGCAATACTTTGTGAAGCCTGGAACGCAGAAAGACGCTTTTGAGCAGTGGCAAGAAACTCGTATGAACTGGCACTTGGCCAATGGAATCAGAAAGGAAAAGCTACGTTGGCATGAGCACGTTGGAAATGAATTGGCTCACTATGCAGATATGGCCTTTGATATTGAATATGAATTTCCTCAAGGTTGGGATGAAATGGAGGGGATTCACTCTCGTACGGATTTTGATTTAAGCCGCCACGAAGAGTTCTCTGGTAAGTCACAAAAGTACGTTGATCAAACTGATGGTAATAAAAAATATATTCCATACGTTGTAGAAACTTCTGTTGGTCTTGATCGCTGTTCTTTAGCAGTTATGGCCGATGCTTATCGCAAAGAATTTGAAGGGGACAAAGAAAAAGAAAGGGTTGTTTTAAAATTTGATCCTAAAGTTGCTCCCATTAAAGTAGCTGTTCTCCCCCTTATGAAAAAAGATGGGCTAGAAGAAAAAGCGAGAAATCTATTTAAAGATCTTCAGCAAGATTATCGAGCTGAATTTGATATGGCCGGTTCTATTGGTAAGCGCTATCGCCGTCAAGATGAAATTGGAACTCCTTATTGCGTAACCATTGATTACGATACCAAAGAGGATGGAACAGTTACCATTAGAGATCGCGATGCTATGACACAAGAAAGAGTGGCCATGGATCAGGTTAAAAATTATTTAAGAGATAAATTAAACTTCTAAAAGAAATAAAGGTTGCGTTTATGACTACGAAATGGGTCTACGGTTTTAGTGCAAAGAATACAGAAGGTAATCGTGGGATGAAGCCATTGCTTGGCGGAAAGGGAGCGAATCTCGCAGAAATGAGTTCACTTGGGTTACCTGTCCCTCCCGGATTTACCGTAACTACTGAAGCTTGCTTAGATTATGAGAAGTCGGGAAAAGCAATTAATGACGATATTAAAGGGCAGGTGGAAAAAGCTCTCTCAGAAGTTGAATCTGTAACTGGAAAGAAATTTGGTGATAATAAAAATCCACTTCTTTTTTCTGTTCGCTCTGGAGCTCAAGTTTCTATGCCGGGAATGATGGATACCGTTCTTAATCTGGGTATGAATGATGATTCCGTAGAAGGTATGGCCAAATTGACGGGGAATGAAAGATTCGCTTGGGATAGTTATCGTCGTTTTATTCAGATGTATGCAAATGTGGTGATGGGATTCAATATTTCACTTCTTGAACATACATTAGAGGATTTAAAAGAAGCTAGAGAAGCGAAAGAAGATACTGAACTCAGTGCTGAAGATTGGAAAGACCTCGTTAAAGTCTATAAGCAAATTATATTAGAAGAGACGGGGAAGTCATTTCCTCAAGATCCTATGGATCAACTTTGGCAAGCTATAGCAGCGGTATTTGGATCTTGGAATAATCCAAGGGCCATTAAATATCGTGAAATCAATGGGATTCCTCATAACTGGGGAACGGCCGTAAACGTTCAGTCTATGGTTTTCGGAAATATGGGTGATGATTCAGGAACAGGAGTTTGCTTTACACGTGATCCTAGTACCGGTGAAAAAGTCTTCTTTGGAGAGTATTTGATGAATGCTCAGGGAGAAGATGTTGTTGCAGGTATAAGAACTCCAGCTCCCATAAATGACTTTTCGAAGAATGAATCGAATAAGGCGCTTAAAACTTTAGAAGAAGTTCAAAAGTCCTCATACGATACACTAGTAGAAATTTATCAAAAACTAGAGGCTCATTACAAAGACATGCAAGATATCGAGTTTACAATTGAAAGAGGTGAGCTCTTTATTCTTCAGACGAGAAATGGAAAGCGAACAGCTGCTGCAGCTGTAAAGATAGCGGCAGATCTTGTTAAAGAAAATATTTTAGATAAGAAGGAAGCTCTTCTCAGAGTTAACCCTGAAGATCTTAATCAATTGCTCCATCCGAGATTAGATCCTAATGCAGAAAAGATTATTTTAACTACCGGCTTACCAGCTTCTCCTGGGGCAGCCACAGGTACTATCTGCTTTAATTCCGAAGCTGCTGCACAAAGAGCAGAGTCAGGTGAAGCTGTCATATTGGTTCGCCAAGAGACTTCTCCTGAAGATATTGGGGGAATGGTCGCTTCCAAAGGAATATTAACGGCAAGAGGGGGAATGACTTCTCACGCTGCTGTTGTGGCCAGAGGGATGGGGAAACCTTGTGTTGCAGGCTGTAGTGACCTCACTATAAATTATGCCAATGGTGAAATGAAAGTAGGGACTAAAGTTTTTAAAGATGGAGATCCCCTAACTATTGATGGTGGAACCGGCGAAGTTATGGAAGGAACTGTTCCAACTATTGCCGCCGAGATAAGCTCTGAGTTTGCCTCTTTCATGAAATGGGCCGATGAATATAGAAAGCTTGGTGTAAGAACAAACGCAGATAATCCTGAAGACTCTGAAGTCGCTGTTAATTTTGGGGCTGAAGGAATTGGATTATGTCGTACAGAACATATGTTCTTCGCACCAGAGAGAATCTTGGCCGTGAGAGAAATGATTTTTTCACAAAACCAAGAAGATAGGGAAAAAGCACTCGAAAAGCTTCTTCCTTATCAAAGAGAAGATTTTCTTGGGATCTTTAAAGTTATGGATGGAAAGCCCGTTAATATTAGGCTACTCGATCCTCCGTTGCATGAATTCTTACCTCATGAAAAAGATGAGAAGCTAGAACTTGCTGAATATTTAAAAATTGATTTAGATGAAGTCGAAGCTAGATCTGAGAAGTTACAAGAATTCAATCCTATGCTTGGCCATAGGGGTTGTCGTCTTGCGGTGACTTATCCAGAGATATATAAAATGCAAGTACGAGCTATTATGGAAGCGGCCATTGAGGCTCAAAAAGCTGGAGTTAAGGTTTATCCTGAAATCATGATACCTCTAGTAGGACTAGCGGATGAATTAAGTATTCTTCGCAAGGATGCGGAAGAGGTCATTAAAACTGTATTCTGTGAAAAGTCTACGGAAGTTAAACACAAAATTGGAACGATGATTGAACTACCTCGTGCAGCGATCACTGCTGGTGAGATTGCCCATCATGCAGACTTCTTTTCATTTGGAACAAATGATTTAACTCAAACAACTTTCGGACTATCTAGAGATGACTCCGGTAAGTTTCTTCCTTCTTATGTTAAGCAAGGTCTTATGAAAGTTGATCCTTTCGTGGCCCTTGATCAAAGTGGTGTAGGATTCTTAGTTGAGCACGCTGTTAGAGAGGGGAAAAAGACTAAAACAGATATTCATATGGGGATTTGTGGTGAACATGGTGGAGAGCCTAGCTCTGTGGAGTTTTGCCATCGCTCAGGTCTCGATTATGTAAGTTGTTCTCCCTTTAGAGTACCTATTGCTAGACTTGCAGCTGCTCAAGCAGCAGTGAGGGAATCTTAGGATCTCGAGTGCGAGAAGATATAAAGAATATTATTCTTAAAAATTGGCCAACCTATGGAAATGATCTTCTTTTTGATCATCTAGGGATGGCCACCTTCTCTTTAAAAAATAAAGATGATTTTGAACTCTTTGAGTTTCATCAAGGGGAAGAGAGGAAGATAGATCATTTCTATTTTGATTTAGCGAGTTTAACAAAGCCTCTGACTATGGGCGCTCTCGCTTTAAAAGAGCCTAGTCTTTTTACAAATGATAATCTTCTTATGTTGGAACATAGAGCGGGAATTCCTGCTTGGGCGATTTTAGGTAAGAGTGATTGGCAAGGAACTTTAGAGAGTTTTGATGTAAAAAAATCCTCTTGCGTTTATTCGGACTTATCTATGCTCAAACTCATGCTAATTCTTGAGAAGCAGACGGGGCAAGACTTCAAATCCCTTTGTGATTTTTTCTGGGATGATTCTCTCTGTTTTTGGAAAGACTTACCTGAGGGGGCAAGAACCCCCGATACTGGCTTCAGGAAAGGTTCAGTTATCAATGGGGAAGTGAATGATGATAATTGCTTTAAGATTAATCGATTTTGTTCCCATGCCGGACTATTTTCTACTTTAGAAGGATTAGTAAAAAGTCTTTATAATCTTGAAGCTCAAGTGTCTCTAACTGATTCTATGAAAGAGAGGTTTAAAGAGAGGTATAAAGAGAGGGAGAAAAGTGCAGAAGAGCGCCGCTTTATCTGGGGCTGGGATACAGTAGCAGATCCCAATAATACCTTAGCTGGAAATGGGGCTCCACCCTTAACCTTTGGTCATCTTGGATTCACTGGAACGAGTATATGGATCGATGCTGAAAGTTCGAGAGGATGGGTACTTTTAACGAATGCAACAAAGAAGTTTTGGTATCACCGACAAGGACTTGCTCAACTTCGCAAGTCCCTTGGTGAGTATATTTGGAAATTAATCTAATTCAAAAATTTCTTTTAAAACCTTATCACAACTTCCTCCCTTAGGAGCATTGTGAGAAGCTCGAGAGATGAAATCCCAATAATTCTTTGTGGCCTCTAAAGGATCGAGAACAGCAGGTGATCCTTTTTCATAAGAAGTTAAGGCCCTTCCCATTTTTTGAGCAGCTATAGATTCAAGCTCTCGATTATTTACACCACTTTCAATGGTTAAAATTTCATCAGGAAATAGAATTAATGGCACCATTTGTTCTCTCTCTGAAGAGAATCCAGAGATGAGGTTATCAATTAATCTTTCTCTTGGAACCGATAAGACCGCCATATTTTTTTCAGTTCCTGAAAATGCAGAGGCTTTGTCCGCATAGGATAGAGAAATGAAAGGAGAGCCTACAGGATTAACCGAGTGTCCCTTGAGACTATTGATAATACTTGTAACTTTAAATGGATAGCCTTGAGCTTGATCAGCAAGCTTATCACGGTATGTTTTTAATGATCTTAATCGACGTGAGTAATTACCCTGATTCTTAGTGAGCATACTTGACATTAAAAAGTGTCCACCATCATCAGAATCACGAACAAGATCATCCGCTAGACCTCTGAAAAGTACAATCTTCTCATTCGCACTGTAGTCGGCATTTGGTCTTTCCATTGTATCGAGCCAATTTCTCCAAGCGTTGATTTCTGTCGGCTCCATCTCTTCCCAAGGAAGATAGGTGCTTATAAGTTCTACAACCTTTTTTCTATTATTAGCTGCAATATAGTCATCAAGTTTTAAGCTTTCTTTTTCAAGAGCGCTTTGTACGGATCTCCAATTCTTGGCCATACTTCTTCTGGCCTTATTTTCAGCTCGTAACTCTTTATCGATACTTTTTTGTAGAGCATCGACTTCAACTTGACGGGCTTCAAGGTAGGTATCAACTGCAGAAGAGTTAACACTAAGTTCTTGAGAAAGTCCTTTTATAATACTTAAAACATCACTCTCAGCTTCCGCTAATACTTCTTTAGAGCGATTGGAACCTTGTTGAGCATTTAGAGATAGGGCTGCCCAATGAAATGGATCATGAAAAAGTTCTTTGGATGATTCTCCAAAGATCTGTTTAAGGTGACCATATTCCTCTAAAACAACTTCAGGTCTTTCCCAGCCTTCTTTTGTAAATTGTACTTTGATAACAAGTCCGTCTTTTGCATCAAATTCAGGAATGATTTGACCTAGAGAACCGTTAGGTAGGGAATTAACGATTTCTTTTTTAACAGTATATTTCATTCCACTTGTTTTGCTAAAGCCATACAAGCTACCGTTATTCGCCCTAGAGATATATTGATCAAATTTAGATTTAAACGCAGTATTCTTAAAAAGATTTCTGAAAGATTGCGCTAATTCACGAACCTTCTTTCCTGGACTGAAGTAAGCAGTGGCACAGAAGTTCTTTGCTGAAATATCACATACATTTTCAGTAACTTCTGTTGGAAGAAATTTAAAAGTAACATTCGCAGAGTTGGTTACGGAGTAATCAAGCCCTGTTTTCTTTAGAGCAAAATGGGAATACATCTTAAAGAAGACATCTGAGTCGACTGACTTAGGAGCTTCAATTTGAACAAACTTCTCATCTGCTCCAATTTCATCTACAACTTTGAGGTCAAAGAGATCACTGACATCATCGAGCTCTGAATTAAATTGTTGAAGAGCTGCTTCTATATTGGCCCTTTGGTGTTCACCAATGGCCACGAGTCTTACTTCTAATTTATCAGTTTTAGGATTAAAATTTCCTTCTAAGAAATTTCTACTTATAGCAAGATCAGGCTTATCTCCTTCAATTGCAGCAAAAACTTTTGTCATAACGGAGCTAGGTTCACTTAAACGAGTGTGAAAGAAGTTATCACTAAAAGTAGGAATCTCATCAGCATCTTTAAGAACATCCTCAAGAGTAGGTATATATCCTTCGTCTAAATAACGACTAATAAGAAGATGTTTAAATACATCACCTTTTCCACCAATGGCCTCTTCAACGATGGCCCTAATTGTTTGCAATTCATTGGCTGCACTAGAAGCCTCTTTGATCAGTCCACCTGAATCAATATCCGCCATTGTGTGGATAAAACTTTGAAGCATCGCTTTACGCTTGGAGCTACTCGCATGAGCTAAAGTTTCTCCATCTGAACTAATCACGTCAGAAACCATTAGGTAGAGAGAAACATTGTCTGCACCAAAAACTTGAGTGAGATATTTACCTTCTACTTCAACAAGATCAATGCCTTGTTGAAGTGACTTATCAAGCCACGCGTTCGTTTCATCAAAGGGTGAACCAACATGACCTAATACTTTTCCATGTTTTGAACCTTCGACATTAAATTCGGCTTGGCCTATTATTTCAGAGGCTTCATCTGTTTTCAGACTGCCTGGAATAACCATATCCCCAACAGTTAGTCCTCGATTAGGGAGGGCACCAGCTGTTCCCGAGTAAACGACCTTATCATGACCTGTATTTTTTAAAGCGGAGGCAATTGGGTAGATTTCATCTCCCCAAACATTAGAAATAAGTCTCCAGCGAACAGGTTTTCCATTAGAATCTGAAAACTCTAAGTCACTTATAGAAGCTAAGAAATTGTCAAAATCGAATTGCTTAAATCTCTTAGGAAGAAGATCAGGGTAGTCCTGTTCAACTTCTTTTTTTATTTTAGCAAAGGACTTATCTACGATTCCCTTATGTTTTCCTAGGTCGAATTGACTTGGGTCTTTAATTAGAGCGTTCAGTTTCTCTTGATCTTTAGCACTCGCTACACCATCAAGAAGTTCTGGCTTGTTATCGTAGATATTTTTAAGAGCGAGAACTTTCCAATAAGTATAAAAGAAAGTTTCAATACCTGACTTTTGACCAATGATTAAACGATCGGCTTTAGGAAGTGATCCCAGCATATTTTCAAGTCTTCTTTGGATACTCTTGTGAAAAGCTTCAATGTCTCCGTAGACTTCAATTTTATTCTTAAGTGTTGTTATACCTGACTTTGAAAGGGATAAACTACTAATCAAGTGTTCCATTCGATCAACACCACCAACATTGGTGATGGCATAGCGAAAGGTATCCTCTCCAGGATATTGGACAATGAAAATTTTATTATAATTACTGGATATTGTTTTTACTTCTCCTATTATTTCTCCGCCACGAAAACCAACATTCTGTTTAAATTCTCTAGGATCTGAGAGATGAAACTCCATCGCTCTACCAGAATCTGCAGCTTCCCAGAATATTCCTCGTGTGGTGCGATTGGAAATGTAGTGCTCGGCCTCTAAAGTCTGTTCTTCGACTTTCATAATCTTAGGTTCAAGTTCTTGGGCCTTCTTTTCAGCTACTCCAATTTTTGGAGAACCTATATCGTCACCATTATCAAAAGCATCAATGACATAAGAGTCAGAGAGTTTATTCTTAAAAAAGTTATATCCCCATTCGACATCGGCCATAGAAGGGTTCAATGGAGGTGAACTTTGAGATAGGGCCTTATGAACTACGAGGTCATATTGTTTGGGATTATTAAGATCTTCGTAAGTAAGATCCAGCTCCATAATTCTATCAGGGGTGAGAGCGTAAAGAGCAGAAACAAGTTCGTCGCTTACTTTACCTTTTTTGAATTCTACCAGCTCAGTGAGATAGTAGTGAAACTTATCCACAGCAAGTAGATATTGAAGTCTGCTAACTTCTTCCTGAGAATAACTAGCAATCGTTCTTTGACCAGAAAACTGAATCGTAGAACATGAGCTGAAAGTAAAGCTGATAACGAGAAGTAGGGAGAGTAATCTTCTTAACATTTTATTTAGTCCTTGCGCATAGACATTGAATAATAATGCTTGTCGGCAAAAAGGTGACTAAAATTGAGTGAGATTTGTGCCCAAATATTAAATACTTATAAACTTTTTTAATTTTTCCTAGAGGACTTCAATAGGATTATATTTAAATCTGATTAAGTTAGTCAGTTGTAAGGGGAAGTTGGATGACAATGATTTGGTATCTAGCTAAGGTTGCGTTCTTTAAAAATTTAATTCTGATTAGGGGTGCTATGAAGTCTTTTTCTAGTCTAACGATATTCTTATTTCTCTGTTTAATTTTTACGGCTCAGTCACGTGCTCAATCGAGTTTCTGTATAGATTGGGAGGATGAAAAAGAACTGGGCCAAATGCCTCCAGAGCACATTAATGAATCAAGTGGTCTTGTAGCATCAAGGCAATTTGGCGATCGCCTTTATCATATCAATGACTCTGGTGATGGGCCTTTCTTCTATGTTACAGACCTTCAAGGAAACTTGATTCAGAAAGTTCAATTCATGGATGATAAACCCAGAGATATTGAAGATCTGACAATTGGTATCTATAAAGGTGAGCTTGCTCTTTTCTTATCTGATATGGGTGACAATAACGAGACACGACCTAGAATCTCTCTCTATATTATAAAAGAGCTCGAGCAATGGCCTGAACGTGTTGAGCTTATGGATCTCGTTGATTTAACTTATCCCGATGGAAGTCACGATGCTGAATCCGTATCCTATGCCAATGGAGAAGTTTTCTTTTTAACAAAGAAAGTTGACTGGAATGAGAGAAGGGCAATTGATGCAGGACTTTATTCTGTCGCTATTTCCACCTTGGAAAAAAGAGAGCCCTTTGATCTCACTCGAATTGAACTCACAAAGAAGCTAAGCTTAAATCTTCCTTTTCTTCTCTATAATTATAATTTGTGGGGAAGAATTGCCACGGGAATGGATGTTCATCCTGATGGAACGCAATTTGCGATTCTTACTTATGGGGCCATTTTAGTGGTCAATAAAAGTCTTGATCTCTTAGATGCTGTTTCTGGAAACGTTAAAGAATGGGAAGAAAAGAAAGACTATTTGATCATAAGAACACCCTATACTCCTCAACAAGAAGCAGTAGCATACGCTCAAGATGGGAATTCTCTTCTCTTTACAACCGAGTATAAGAAGCGCTTTGGGAAGAATCCAATTTATTCCCTAGGATGTAAAAAAACTCTTCAACAATAGCCCTAGAATCTCTAACAAATAGGCCCTATACTAGTCCATAGACGTAAGTATAGGGGTATTTGTGGATTTGAAAAATAAACTCGATTTAAATGGTCTTTTAAGACTTAATGGTGAAGTAAAGAAAATCTTTTTCTATCGTATTTGTGGCACCGGAATGGGAGCTGCGGCTTGTTTACTCAGAGAGAAAGGATATGAAGTTGAAGGGGCTGACCTTAACTTCTATCCCCCTATGTCTACTTATCTTGAAAATACTCAGATCCCCCTTCATAAAATTGATGAACTTAATTGGGACGATTTAAAGGAATTTGATCTCATTGTTGTAGGAAATGTTGTTCCAAGAATGGGAGAGGATGCTCGTAAAATTGAATCTCTTGGCGTACCCTTTTGTTCATTCCCCGCTCTGATGGGGGCTTTTATTCTGAATGATAGAAATGTTGTTGGAGTGGCCGGTACTCATGGTAAAACGACGACAACTTATTTTCTAACCCAAATCTTTGAAAATCTTGGTCATAAACCAGGATACTTCATTGGTGGCGTTTTAGACGGCAGACCTTCCTCACAATTAGGGGACGGCCGGTATTTCTTTATAGAATCAGATGAGTATGATTCGGCCTATTTTGAAAAGATTTCAAAATTTAGAAGTTATTGCCTTAATCATATGATTCTAACTTCTTTGGAATTCGATCATGCTGATATTTTTAATAGTATAGATGATATTAAAGATGAATTCCGTGAAGTTTTAAAGGACCTAAAAGGTCATATCATTGCTAATGTAGACTATAATGCTGTTGAAGATTTGAAGCTTGAATTTGATCAATGTCGATGGGTTCCCTATGGTCTACGTTCAGACTATGGGCCAAGAGTAAAAGAGGAATCTGTTAAAGGTACTGTCTTTGAAGTTAAATATAAAAAAGATTGGCTGAGCTTTAAAACGAATGTGGTGGGTTCTCACAATATATTAAATCTGACTACTTGTATTCTCTTTGCATTAGAAGAGGGGTTCTCTAAAGATGAGGTCGATAAGGCCATTGCAGAACTTTCTTTTGTTAAGCGTAGACAAGAGCTGAGAGGAATATATAAGAATTCTATTGTTATTGATGACTTTGCTCATCACCCTCGAAGCGTAAAGTGTACAATTGACTCTATTAAAACAAAGTTTCCCGATAAGTTTATTACAGTTGTTCTTGAGCCAAACTCCGCTACGGCTCGAAGTAATATTTTTCAAGAAGAGTTTTCTGATTCACTACTTAGAGCGGATCATGTTCTTTTTGCAAAACCTGAAAGGGCTACGACAGTAAAGTCTGCAGACAATCTAGACTTTGATCAACTTGTTGGAGAGCTTTCTCAAAGCAAAATTCCAGCAGAAATTTATTCGGATCTAAGCTCTTTACAAGCTCGTATTGATGAAATGGCCAATGAAAATAACCTTTTTCTTATCCTTAGCAATGGTACTTGTCTTGGTCTTTGGAAGTCTGAATTTGCTTCAGAACTAAAGCCTATCAACATTTAGTTTGAGTAAAGAAGAGGAGACCATGCTAAGTATTAGAAAGAACATTTATATTCTCGTCCTCATTGTCTCCTTTTTTAGAATTGAACCCTCTTGGTCTATTTCACAAGAAGATTTAAAAGAAAATTTCACTTTAATTCAAAAGAGAATGAAGAAAAATCCAGAATCAATTGAGAAAACATTCTGGACTCTTCATAAGAAGTTTTCAAAACAGCTTTGTACTCCTGGTACCGAGGAGAAATTTTGGGATCTTTTTAGAAACTTTAGAGGAGATGGACATTACCTACCAAAAACATTGGAAGGCAAGTTAGATAGAAATACTCTCTATCGCTATATTCCTGAGATTAAAAAGAAGAAGAGTTGGATTGTTGAGCAGATCATCGATCTAAAAAAGAAAAAGAACTTTAAAGCTGAATTGAAAGAATTGAAATCTCTTGAAAAAGATATCGATACTTTGATCCGTTATAAAGAAATCTATGAAGATTCAAATAATGAAACTGAGAAAGTCCTTTATAAAGACAAATCAAAATATTTGATGATCAAGTTTAGAAAGAACTTTAACGATTTCATTTTGAAAGTACCTTATTTAACTTCATATCGTTTTCCTGTTGATCACTTCGAATTGAGAGAGAATTATGATGAAGTTAAGTATGGTCAAACCCCAGAGCAAAAAAAGAGAGCGAACGAAGTTTATTTTTATAGAAAAATTGTTCAAGATGGAGCTGAAGATCCTAATGGCTCATCTTCTGATTTATTCTTACGTTCTATGATTGATACGTTGGTTCTTAAATTCAAAGAAGCTCCTGAGCTTCTCACTGAAGAACTAAGATATGATTTGAACTCCGCATTTTCAGGGTTAGAGAGGCAGTTGAAAAGAGGACCTCAGGGACAAGTCAGAAGAATGAGAGTTTGGCGAAATAAGATTTCTCGCCAGATTTCCTATTATGAAGATATTAAAAAGAATAAGGTGAAAGTGGGAAGCCACTATGAGTCGGGCGATCAAGTTATAGAAACTTCTGTTAAAGCAAAGAAAGAACTGCAAGACTTTGTATATTCTAAGCACAAGGAAGTTTATGACTTTTGGAAAAATGAAGATGAGGCCTATCAAGCCCTCTATGTGTTAGTGACTACGCTATTTAATGAAGTCGGTGGAATTGATGGTAAAGAGGCCATGGAAAGAAGGGATGTTCTTCAAGTTGTTATTAATAGATATTTTCATCCCAAATATAATTTTATTCCTGAACATGATTATCTTTACCCTTATTTTACTCCCAAAGACTTTAAAGGTGATTGGCAAAAGCATCCTTGGTTAAATGTTATGTTTAAAGAAGGGGAGTTTTCTTTTACCTATTATTTTATTCACGGTGCAATACGCGTTTTTTGTCCGGATCAAACTTGGGCCGGTCGAAAACTTAGAAATGAAAACCTGGATCTCTCTATTGAAGCCTTGGCCAATTTTGATGGGGACTTTAAAGGGATTCGCTATTTCTCACGGGCCAGTATGTTGGGAAGAATTTCAATGGATAAGATATGGAGTGGCTATTTGCCAATTCCAGAAAGAGCGGGAGTGAAGATACCCTTGAAAAGACAAACGTCTCTTTTAAAAGCCTATAAAAGTAAGAACTACGACTATCTCTATCACTTTACCGATCCCAAGCAGAGAAGATTCAAAGTTCTCCAGATAGAGGACAAGACTTACTCTCTAGATTTAGAGACCGAGAAGTTTTATTTATACCGTAGTCCTCATTACTTTAAATACTTTTCCGCTGAGTAAGAATCTGTGTAGAAAGTTCTTTATCTAGCTCTAACCTATTGTCGTCACGTTAATAAAAAGTTATATTGGATAGATTAGTGTATTATTTGTTTACCTAATTTATTTAGTCCTTCAACCATGCGAAGGATGACAGTGGAGATAGATATGTTAAAGAATTTTGTATTTACTTCTGAATCAGTTACAGAAGGTCACCCAGATAAAATTGCTGATGGTATCTCGGATGCGATTTTAGATACTATGCTGGCTCAAGATCCAAAGTCACGTGTAGCTTGTGAAACTATGGTGACTACTGGAATGGCGGTGATTGCAGGGGAAATTACAACGAAAGCTCAAATTGATTTTCAAGAAGTTGTAAGAAATAAAATCCGTGATATTGGATATGATCATTCAGATAAAGGTTTTGATGGCAATACTTGTTCAGTACTTGTTGCTCTTGATAAGCAATCTCCAGAAATTGCCCAAGGGGTGAATGAAGGTGAAGGCGATCACAAAGAGCAAGGAGCTGGTGACCAAGGTCTTATGTTTGGATACGCTGTTAATGAAGCGGAAAACCTAATGCCTTATACAATAGACCTTTCTCATAAACTGGCTTTAAGACTTACTGAGATCAGAAAAAATGGAGTAGCTCCTCTTCTTAGACCAGATGGTAAGACTCAAGTTTCCGCTGAGTATGTAGATGGTAAAATTACTCGTTTAAAAAATATTGTAATTTCAACTCAACATGCTGAAGAACTCTCACAGAAGCAAATTAAAGAGCTTCTACGTGAAGAAGTGATTAATAAAGTAATCCCAAGTGATCTCATTGATAATGATACTAAAATTTGGACGAATCCAACTGGAAAGTTTGTGATTGGTGGTCCAATGGGTGACTGTGGATTAACCGGTCGTAAAATTATCGTTGATACTTATGGAGGTCATGGAGCTCACGGTGGTGGTGCTTTCTCTGGAAAAGATCCAACTAAGGTTGACCGTTCTGCAGCCTATGCTGCTCGCCACGCAGCTAAGCATATTGTTGCTGCTGGACTAGCGGATAGAGCTCTAGTACAGGTTGCATACGCTATTGGTGTTGCAGAGCCTATGAGTTTTCTTGTTGAAACTTATGGAACAGAAAAAGTAGATATTAATAAGCTTACAGAAGCTGTGAATAAGACTTTTGATATGAGACCTAAGGCCATTATTGATCGTCTAGATTTACTTAAGCCTATTTATGCTCCTAGTTCTGCCTATGGCCACTTTGGAAGAGATATCTTTCCTTGGGAAAAATTAGATAAATTAGAAGAGCTAAAATCTCATTTTTAATTTAGAATAAAAGTATGAATAGTGAGGGGCCTATTTTAGGCCCCTTTTTTTTAGCCTCAGAATTTAATTAATATGGAAGATACACTCTTTTTTATTTTTCGCTACATTCCTTTTTGGTCCATTCCTTTGGGAATGATCAGTCTTCAATTTGGTTATATTTATTGGATAAAAGAAATCCGTTGGGTTTCTTATTCTTTCTATGCAACAGGATTTATTTGTTTCCTCTTTCTTTCTTATTATATTTACGCTGGAAGTCCCGATGGCTCGGCGCGCATCTTAGATAATCTCTTTAGAGAAGTGAAGAGATAGAAACTAAGTCATTGAAAATATAACTCACTAAAAAAGTACAATTTTCCCAGTGTCGATAAATTGACACTGACCGCTGGATTGGCTACGATTTCTCTAGACCAAGTCTTTTGGTCAACAGCAAGGGAACATTCGTGAAGGATTTAGACTTTTTACACGCAACGTTTGATGGTGAAGAAAGTGGTGAAGTGAAAGCTCTTCCTACAATCTATCTTGTCGAAGATGATCAAATTCTTGGTCGTGCAATTCAAAGATATTTAAAAAAATCATTAGGACTAGAAGTGGTCTATTTCGATAATCCTAATTCATGTATTGAATTCTTTAACGAGCAAAAAGCTACGAAAGAGTTTGTAGAATCCTTTTGTCTCGTCTCAGACATTAGTTTTTCTCAAGGTGGACCAGATGGTCTACTTCTTGTGGATATCTTAAGAGAGAAGGGCTTAAGCTTTGTCTCTATTGTCATGACTGGATTTGCTTCCATTGAAACCGCTATTATGGCGACGAAGAAAGGTGTATTTCACTATCTCACTAAGCCTTTTGAGTTAGATGTACTTTCTGATCTTGTTGTAAAGGCCCTTACTCTTAAATTAGGAGTTAAAAAGGAAAGCATATTACAGGCTAAGAAAATTAAAGAAGAAGAAGCTCTTAAGAAGGCTCCTGGAGGAGCCTACAACTCGAGCATTGCTCTAGAGTCACCTACTGAGGACGATGTCTTCAATGGGATAATCGGTCGATCTAGTGGAATGAAGGCCGTTTTTGAGCGCATAACAAAAGTCGCTGCCTCTGATTCTACAGTTCTTATCAATGGGGCTTCTGGTACAGGGAAGGAATTAGTGGCCAGGGCCATTCATACTCTTTCCCCTCGTACAGATAAAGAACTTGTAAGCGTAAACTGTGGAGCGATTCCAGGTGAACTCTTAGAGTCTGAACTATTCGGACATGTTAAAGGTGCCTTTACAGGAGCTATTTCTGATCGCAAAGGACGATTTGAAATTGCTCATAAAGGAACAATTTTTCTCGATGAAATTGGTGATATGCCTCTTTTATTGCAAGTAAAGCTACTTAGAGTGCTACAAAATAGAGAAATTGAAAGAGTGGGTGGCTCAGGTGCAACCCCAATTGATACACGAATCATAACGGCGACTCACAGAGATTTAGAACAGGCCGTTGCCGATAATAATTTTAGAGAAGATCTATTTTATAGATTAAATGTGATTCCTGTTGTTCTCCCTTCTTTAAAAGATAGGAGAGAGGATATTCCCCTTCTTATTAGCTATTTTCTTTCTCGCTTTGTTTCAGCAGACGGTAGAAATAATGTTGAATTTCAAGATGATGTCTTAGAAGTTCTTCTTACTTATGACTGGCCTGGAAATGTAAGGGAGCTTGAAAACTTAATTGAAAGATTAGTGATTTTAAAGGGAGGAAATACTGTTAAGATGTCGGACCTTCCTGCTAAGTTCCTACACCATCGACCAGATAAGAAATCTTCTTTTGAAAATCTCATAAGCTTGCCTGAAGAAGGTCTTGATCTCAAGTCGACTCTTTCTGATATAGAAGATTCTCTTATTGTTCAGGCCCTAGAGCTAACGGGCGGTAATAAGAATCAAGCTTCAAAGCTTTTAAAAATGAATAGAACAACACTTATTGAAAAGATGAAAAAGAAAGGCTTGATGGAGCTTTCTCTTCAATGAAAAACAAAGCTAAAGTCTCTGAATCTTGAAGCTTGCTTAAAGCTAAGTAGAGATAGGGGACTTTCAGTATTTAATCTTTCTTACTCCCTACGAAATTCCTTTAAACTCCCTTGAATAGCGAAATGGTCGGGATCATTATGATACCGAGTTCTAAACTCGGTTTTTCCAAATCGATGAATTTACGTTAAGTCAAAATCTAAACAGGGATTTTTTTTCCACGAAGAAAATATTTCCTTTTTTTTTACGCAGGAAGATGTAAAATAGAGAGGAAGTCGATGTACTTAGGAAGAGTGGATTCGGCGTGATCATAAATGTTAATAGGTCTCCAAGGCCTAAATGAGACAGGAAGTTTCATCTCAATGAGAAAAGAATTAGGAAAAGTTCATTACAAAGTTTTGACACTTATCATCTCTACGATGATGAGCTTTGCTTTTTCAGCGGAAGTTTTTTCGCAAGTTCTTCAATTAGAAAATGCATCAACTCACTTAAGATGGAATGTTTTTACATCTAAAGATAATATTATTATCAGAAAGACTGGAAGGGTAATAACGCTAAAAACCCTTGATAGTGAGCTATTTGGCGTTTTAAAGAAAGATATCCAAAAGAGATTTAATAGTGAATCGAATAAAAAATATATCGAAAAGATCTCTTATCAAGAACCAACAAAGAATAATGTTTCAACGATTGAAATTAAATTGGCCAGTAATGAGGTTGAAGTTTTTAATTTCTATAGAGAAAGAGATAAGAAACATGTTTTTGATTTTTGGACAAATAACGAAGATACACCACTTTCAGAAGTTAAAGAGAAGACAGCGTCTCAAAAGAAAATAAAGGCTCCTGCTAAGAGGAAGACAAAGTCTTCAGTAGCTAAGAAAGCTAAGAAAGTGGCCAAGAAGAAGTCCGCTCCTCAAAAAGCGGAAAAAAATGCCGGATATAGAGACTTCCGCTACGGAGCTTCTTTTATTTGGGATTATGAAGGATTATCCCCAGACTTTTCTGGGACGATTGATCTCGCTGTCAAAACGCCAGAATACTTCTATCCACTTAAGAATAGAGATTACGAGAAGAGCGAGGTTGAAGCTCATCTACAACTTATGCTGAACTTCTATAGAAAGAAGAAGTATGGATTGATGTATAAGTCGATGAAGCTCTTTCAAGAAAAGTATGGGGCAGATACTCAATTAGATTTTATTGAATATTTAAAGGCTAACGCAATTATTCGTGACCATATTGCTGGGGGAAATCGTGAACCCCTTAAGATGTCTATTAATATGCTGACCTCTATTGCTGAAAGAACAAAGGAATATGACCTACAAAAGGCTATTTATAAGTATCTTTTAACGTATTATAAAAAAACAAACGAGTATGTAGAGGCTTTGGCCATATCTAAAAAGTTCTATGTTAACAGTAAGGAAAACTTTGACTATGAAGAGAGTACTTATGCTGCCGAAGGAATTCTCTATAATCTTACAATGCTCAATCAGGTTGAAAAGGTATCCGAGCTCATTAAAGAAAAGACCATTAGAAAAATAATAGATCCAAGTAAGCTTCTCACTTATGAAATATTTGTTAATTATAGGCTAGGAAATATTAAAGAAGTTATATCTCTCTTTAATAAAAATAGAAAAGGCTTAGCTAAACCAATTCGCCCTGAAATTCTATTTAACGTTGCAGAAGCCTACTTTAGAATGTCTCAGTATGACATGGCGATTAATCTATTTGATGAATTTGTTACAGAGCATAGCTATCATACTTATTCTTCTAAAGCGCGATTAAGAATAGCGTTAGCTTTTGAGATTCTAGAAAAACCAGTTGAGCAAAATATTGTATTATATAAAAATGCAATTAACAGATCGCTAGATCCATTAGTAAGTGCAGAAGCTCGTATTCGCTATGCTGCTTTAAGATCTGTTAGAAAGCTTGAATTAGGGCCTAGAGATGTTGAAAATAGGGCTTTCTTAGATTTAGATGAAAATATCAAGCTTACAAAAAATTTGAAACATCTTCTTTGGTTAACTCGCTTAAGAACATTTATTGTAGATAAAAAGTATAGAGAAGCTCTTACTTATTTATCAGCTTTACCTCTAAACTCTCTTCCTAAATTAAAGAGAAGGGTTTTTGAGTCAGATGGTGCCGAAATTATTTATGGTCTTATCGAAAAAGACTATTTAGCGAGTGAATATGCTCAAGTCGTAAAAAAATGGAATCGATATAAAAATACGTATGTAAGCAAAGTGGCCAATGATCCTTATATGAATTTTATAGTGGGTAAGAGTTACTTACGACTTGCTCTCTATGAAGGATTTGAGAAAGTCTATTCTGATTTCAAATCATTATCGAAAACCCCAGCTAGAACTTTTCCTATTTGGGTAAAAAGACAGAATGACATAAATACAGCGGAAGTTTTAAGAGAACTTGATGTCATTAAGAATATGAAGCTTAAGAATTGGGAGCTAGCTGAAAGAGGTTTAAAGTCTTTAAAAGCACAAAATAAAGCTTATTACTATCAGGCTGTTATCGATTTCAATAAAAATAATTTCAAAAAAGCGGTGAAAAACTTTGAGCTTTATTTGGCCAATCAGAATAAGCGGTCCATTTTTGACCCCAAAGAGCTTGCTCTCATGATGAATATGTATACAGATTCTCTCTATGAGATAGGTATGTTGTCGAAATTCCAAAAGGTCGCTGAGGCCATTTTGGCCGACACCACTAACTATGCACCTTCCAGCGCTTTCATGAAAAATATGCGTGAAAGGTTAGAATATCTTTCGATTGAAATTGAAGCAGGTAAAAAGACGGCTAAGTCATCATTATCACTTGAGCCAATGATTTTAAAATTTAAGAAGAATTATCCAGAATCTGCCCATATAGGGCGAGTTAACTATCTTTTAGGCATGGCGTTTGCAGAGAATAAGAAACCTCAGGAGGCGAAACGCCTTTTTGAGTCTATCCTCAGTAATCAGACAACACCTGAGACAGTGAAAGAAATGGTGAGATCAGAATTGTCATTGATGGCGATTAAAGAACGAACGATATAAACCGGCCCAGGATAGGGTGTAGTGAATTGACAGGAGGTCAAATGGAAACGGTAAATGTTGAGCTATTTGGAAGAGATCCGAAGGTACAGAAGGCAGTAAATGTTGCAGCTAATGTATCTGTGACGAAAGCCCCAGTACTAATTACGGGTGAAGCAGGAGTAGGAAAGAGAACTCTTTCAAAATTTATCCACGAAAATTCAAGTCGTGCAGAGAAACCATTTGAAATGGTTGACTGTTCAACTGATGGAACAACAGTTGAGAATCAAATCCTTGGTTGGAGAGATCAGGAAGGTCGCTTTAATAAAGGTGTTCTTGAGAAAGCAAATACAGGTACTGTTGTATTCGCAAATATTGATGGACTAGAAGATGAGTTCCAAAAGAAACTTCATAAAATCATTTCTGAATTAGAAGATTATGATATCGATATCAGAATCATCGCGACGACAACTAAGAACTTATCTAAGCTTGTTGGTTCAGGTCGTTTCTATAGAGGTTTATATACTCTTGTTAGTAACAATACTGTGGCTCTTACTCCATTAAGAGAGAGAGCTCATGATCTTGAAATGATGACAAGACATTTTATTACAGAGTTCGCAGGTGGAAAAAATATTGATGTTGATAAGACAGCAATGGATAAGATTCTAAGCCACTATTGGACTCACAATGTTCACGAACTTAAAGCTGTAATTCAAACTTCAGTTGCCAACTGTAAAGAAAATACTCTTACAGAAGCTGATTTAGAAATCGGTGAAAAGAAAGCTGTGAATATGATTGCTGATGATGACAACGAAGGAATTCGTCTTATGTCATTAAAAGAAGCTGAAAAACTTCTTATTAAAAAAGCACTTATTCATACGAGTGAAAATAGAACACAAGCTGCAAAGATTCTTGGCGTTTCTATTAGAACTCTTAGAAATAAAATTAATGAGTACCGCCAAGGTGGAAACTCATATTTTGTTAACTTGAGATAATTAAGCATAAATTGACCTCCCAATATCCGGGAGCAGAAGTAAAGGACTGTTATGAATGTAAACGATAAAACTCTGAAAGCATTGGCGGCATCGCTCAACTTCCGTCAAATGCGTCAAGAAGTTATTTCGAGTAACATCGCCAATGCTGATACTCCCGGCTATAAAGCCAAACGTGTAGATTTTGAGCAAGCTTTGGCAAGAGCTTTAGATGTTGATGGACAAATGAAAATGAAAACAGGCGATGAAGAACATTTTGATGTGGGTAACGGTGGATTTGATAATCTTGAGCCTGAAATTTATGAAGACCCGAATGGAGTTGTTTCAGAGGATGGCAACACTGTAGATCGGGAGCAAGAATTAGCTAAGATGGCGGAAAATAGAATCCTCTATGATGCCGCTGTTCAGCTGTTGAATAAAAAAATTGGTTTGATGAAATATACTATTTCAAATGACCGCTAAGAGTAACGAAAGCTAAGGGATTATAAATGGATTTTTTAACCAGTCTAAAAATTAGTTCTTCAGGATTAGCGGCCAATAGAAAACGTATGGGTGCAATCTCTTCAAATATCGCTAATGCTCAGACAACAAGAACAGCAGAGGGGGGACCCTATCGTAAAAAAGAAGTTGTTTTTGGAAGTGAGCCGGCTCGTGAAAGTTTTGGCGAAATTTTGGAAGGAGAGTTGGATGAAAAAGCACAAAGTGTTCATGCAACAGAAGTCATTTCATCAAATAAACCGCCTATTTTGAAATACGAGCCTAATCATCCAGATGCTAACAAGGATGGTTATGTGGCTTATCCTGATATCAATGTAATGGAAGAGATGGCAGATATGATCTCAGCCTCTCGTGCATATGAAGCAAATATCAGTGCAATGAATACTACAAAATCCATGGCCATGAAGGCTTTGGAGCTTGGTCGAAACTAAGAGACCAGCATATATAGGAGCTAAGAATGGCCATTAATACAGTAGGTGGAATCCAGGATGTTTTGAATAAGTACGATGCTCGTGCTTGGACAAAGTCTGCTGAAATGCAAGGTTTAAAAGACTTTAAATGGACTGAAGAGCTTGAAGGAGTGGCGCCAACTCCAGGTGCAAAAGGTAATGAAACTTTTGGAGACTTTTTGGCCAATTCCATTAATGACGTAAATACATTACAGCACAAAGCTAATGAATCCATTCAAAAGCTTGTGACTGGTGAAAATAAAAACTTACACGAAACTATGCTCCATGTAGAGCAGGCTGAAATAGCTTTTAAAACTATGAATCAAATTAGACAAAAAGTTCTTGATGCCTATCGTGAAGTAATGAAAATGCAAGTTTAATAGATTGCGACTTTAGGATGAAGTTGTAGATATTATTCAGGAGGAAGCACTGTGCAGGACATGATTGAAAAGGTCTTTCGCAATTTTAAAGATTTCTTTGTTGGTTTAGATTTCAACAAAAAAGTCGCTATGGTCGCTACAGCTGCATTTATTGTAGCTTGTATGACAAGTATGATTATTTGGGTTTCCAAAACTCGTTATGAAGTGCTTTATTCTGACCTTAATAGAGAAGATTCGAAAAAGATTGCGGTATTATTAGAAGAAAAGAAAATCCCTTATCAAATCGATAATGATGGAAAAGTTATAAAAATTCCAGAGGATATGGTTAACAAGTGGAGATTAGAAATTTCTACTATGGGAGTTAACTTTAGCGGAACTGTCGGATACGAGGTATTTGATAAACAATCTTTCGGGACTACATCTTTTGTTCAAAAAGTTAATAAGCAAAGGGCCCTCGAAGGGGAGCTCGTTAAAACTATAAAATACTTGAGAGGTGTTAAACGCTCTCGTGTTCACTTGAGTATTCCCGAGTCTTCACCATTTGTTACGGAGAAGAAGGCACCAACAGCTTCAGTTGTACTTGAGTTAGAAAGAGGAGTAACTCTTACTGAGTCGGAAATTAAAGGTGTTTCTCATCTTGTATCATCCTCTGTCGATGGTATGAGACCTGAGAATGTTGTTATTCTTGATGCTAGAGGAAAGAAACTTTCCGAAAATATTGGAGATTCAATGACGGCCTATACGGCCAATAGAGTTGCTCTTCAACAAAAAATGAATACTCAATATGAAAAGCAAATTGAAGAAATTTTAGGGAAAGTTGTTGGTCATGGGAAAGTCGTAGCAAAAGTTAGTCTTACGATGGACTTTACTGAATCAGTCTCAACCGAAACCACATATGATCAGGAAAATAAAGCGGTTCTTTCTGAAGTTGAAAATAGTCAAAAACTTAATGGGTCAAGACCTTCACCTCAAGGAATTCCAGGAGCAAGATCAAACTTACCTGGTGAAACTCCGCAGCCAGGAATTCCTGAAACCTCTAATAATGTCGAGAAGAAGTTAGCGACAAGAAATTACAATGTCCCTTCAAAAGTAACCAAGTCAAAAACACCTACTGCTGGAGTTAAGAAAATTACAGCAGCGGTTATGATCGATGGTCGCCAAGTTCCTGTAGTAGATGAGCAAGGTAATGCAGTTCTCAATGCAGACGGATCTCAGAAAATGAGATACGAGCCTTGGTCAGAAGCTGATATTGCTAACTTTCAAGCAATTGTCTCAAGTACAATAGGACTCTCTAATAGAAGAGGGGATCAACTTGTTATTAAGAATATGGAGTTTGCAAAAGAAGACAGTGCTGCTGTTGAAGCCATGTTGAGAGAAAAAGCAAATCGTGAACTAATTAAAAACATCATAAAGTATCTAACGATTGGATTGGCGATCAGTTTATTCTTCTTTCTTGTAGTTAGACCTTTCATTCAGTGGATTACAGACAATACAGTTGAGTCAGTGGAAGACTTCTTACCTAGAACTTTAGAAGAGCTTGAAAGAGTGCAGGCGAATCAAAAACTTCCAGGTCTTGAAGATGCTCTGCCTCAAATGGAAGAGAAAATTAACCCTGAAAAGATTGAAGGGAATATGTTGAGAGAAAAGATCATTTCACTTGTTGAAGCCAACCCGGCAAAAGCAGGTCAGATTATTCACGAAATGATCCACTTACAAGAGTCAGATAAACAAATTGCGTAATGTCCTTATAGGCAGACCCGTTAGAGGAGGGGTGACGTGGCCGGTGAAAATTTAGATCCAGATGTAGAATACAGCTTACTTTCTGGACAAGATAAATCTGCAATTCTTTTAAGTTCTCTCGGCGTAGAGACGACGCAGCTTATTTTTCAATATATGAGAGATAATGATGTAAAAAGAATGATCAATGCCATGTCATCAATTAATCGTGCACCTATTTGGATGATTAAGAAAGTTTTAGAAGAGTTTTATACGCAACTTAATGAAGAAAATGACCTACTCTTTTCTGAGAACCGTGGGCGTGACTTTATTATTAATGCACTTGGTGAAGAAAGAGCAAAACAATTACTTGGGCAAATCGTCGATGTTGGCACTGCAAATACGCTAGAGTCTCTTGAGCTGGTTGATACAAGAACTCTTGCTAACTTCCTAATTAATGAACATCCACAAACCATTGCTCTTATTGTTGCGCACTTAAATCCTGAGCGTAAGGTAGATGTCTTACGTCGATTGCCTGAAGCATTACAAGCAGAAGTTGTTCTTAGGGTGGCCAATCTCGATTATGTTTCACCTGAACTCATTGCTCAGTTAGATGATGTTCTTAAAACTGAACTTAGTACACTTGGATCGATTGATACTAATCAACTTGGTGGTGTTGAGCCTATCGCTGATATGCTTAACCTTATGGATAAAAATAGCGAGAAAAATATCATGTCTCGTGTTGAAGAAAAAGATCCTGAGCTCTCAGAAGAGATTAGAAAACTTATGTTTGTTTTTGAAGATCTTGTCTATGTTGATGATAGAGGTATTCAATCTCTTCTTAAAGAAGTGGATCAACAAAAACTTGTTATCGCTCTTAAAACTGCGAATGATGAAATTAGAGCTAAACTCTTTAAAAATATGTCTAACAGAGCAGCGACTCTTCTAATGGAAGATTTAGACTCGCTTGGGCCAACTAAGTTATCTGATGTTGAAAAGGCACAAGCTGAAATCGTTCAGAAATGTAAAGACCTTGAGGCTCAAGGTAAAGCATTCATCTCCAGAGGTGGAGATGGCGATGCTCTGGTTTAATAAAGAAGCAGGCTAAAGGACTTAAATGAAGAATGTACAAGATTTATTAAAAGATACGGTTTCTGAATATGAGTTTCAGCCATTAATGAAACCAAACGGACCTACAGATGGTTCCGTGTCTCCATTTGAATTTAAGCCATTAAGTGAAACTCAAGTCATGGATATTCAAGAACATGAAAGAGTTATAAAAACAGAGAGAACAACTGCAGAAAAAAATAATTTCAAAATTTCTCCTGTTGTTAGAGAGCATAGAGGGATCAATCGCCAAGAAGAGCTTGAAAGACAACGCTTGATTCAAGAAGAAGTCGAACGACAACTTGTTAAAGTTCAAGAAGCTGCTTATCAAGAAGGACTTGAAAAAGGAATGCAAGATGGTCGTGAAGAAGTTTTTAATCAACTTAGAGCTGAAGTTGATGTGAAACTAGAGCGTTTGCAAGAGATGATTGATGATGTACTTAAGACTCAAGCTGACCTTATTCAAAATGAAAAAATGGCCGTATATCGTACCATTAAAAACCTTACGAAATGGATCATTTTAAGAGAATTAAAAGAGGATGGAGACTATGTACTTCGTTTACTTGAAAAACTAATTTCAGAGCTACAGGTCAAAAGTAATATTTTAATTCAATTAGATCCGAAGTCATTTTCAGATATGCCAGAGATATTAGATCTCATTGAAAAAAGAATGGCCGGATTAGAAAAAGTTCGAGTTGAATGTGATTATGATATTGAAGGCCCTGGAATAGTTGTTGAATCCGACAACGGCATTATAAATGGAAGTTTGAAGGAGCAGTTTCAATCTCTTGCAAAACTTTTCTCTAATGTTGGACTGACAGAAGATGAAGGATTTAGTGCACAAGAATTTTATAATACTCCTTCAATTAATGAAGATATAACTGCTGAGAAGAATCTTACTTCAAAAATAAAAGAAGAGGATGGAGAAGACCATGAGTCTTAATCTCGAAGCCATTCATAAAGCTTATGAATATCAAGTTCCTTATCAGAAGATTGGAAAAGTTGTTTCCAATAACGGAATGGTTTATGAGATAAATTTAGCCCGAGCAGTACTCGGTGCTAATGTTGAATTTGTTACAGAGTTTGGTGACCGTTGTATGGGGGAAGTTGTTTCTATAAAAGGAAATCGCTGTTTGGCGATGCCTTACGATGAACTTCCTGGAATCAACTCTGAGACACGAGTTTATCTAAAAGATTTAACTACAAAATTGACTATTGGCCCTGAAATGTTGGGGCGTGTGATTGATTTCAGAGGTGAGCCCATTGATGGAAAAGGTCCATTGGAAGTTGAAGGAGATCATCGATCTATTTTCGGTGAAAGTATTAATCCTTTGCAAAGACCTCCTATTAGTGACTCTCTGGCCACAGGAGTGCATGCGATTGATTGCTTTATGACTGCCGGTAAAGGTCAGAGAATGGCTATTATGGCAGGTTCTGGGGTTGGTAAATCAGTCACTATGGGTATGATAGCTCAAAATACAAATGCAGATATTAATGTTATCGCCTTAATTGGTGAACGGGGCCGTGAGGTACGTGAGTTTATTGAGCATGATCTTGGTCCTGAAGGTCTTAAGCGATCTGTAGTTATCGTGGCCACTTCAGATCAGTCAGCTCTTATCAGAGCAAAAGCCGCTTATACCGCTACGACTGTAGCAGAGTATTTTAGAGACCAGAATAAAGATGTTTTACTTATGATGGATTCTATCACTCGATTTGCTATGGCCTATAGGGAAATTGGTTTAAATGCTGGTGAACCTCCTGGGCAAAAGGGATATCCACCAAGTGTTTTTGCTCGATTACCTAAATTAATGGAAAGAGCCGGAACCAAATCAAATTGTGGCTCGATTACTGGACTGTATACCGTTCTCGTAGAAGGGGGCGATATGGATGAGCCTATTGCTGATGCTGTTCGTGCCATTTCAGATGGACATATTATCTTGTCTCGTGAACTAGCATCTAAGAACCAGTTCCCTGCTATTGATGTTCTTCAATCTCTTTCAAGGGTAATGAATAAGGTTGTATCTAAAGAACATAGAATCGTAGCCTCTCACTTGAGAGACTTGATGGCCTCTTACCGCGAAAATGAAGACTTAATTAATGTTGGTGCTTATGCTCCAGGGAGTAATCCTAAAGTTGATAAGGCCATGCTCATTCACGATGATATTTTAAATCTTCTCAAGCAGATGCAGGGGATGACTGAGCCTTTCTCTCCAGATGATCTTTTTGATCATATGGTTGAACTTGCTCGAAAAGCTGAGAGTATGTCAGCTGACAATAGTGAGTCTTAAGGAATTCTATGGCCAAGAAGTTTAAATTCAAATTGGATGGATTACTTAAAGTAAGACGCTTTAAAGAAGAACAGTTAAAGGTAGAGCTTGGTGCAATCAATCAAGAGATTCAACAAGTAAAAAATAGAATTTCTCAACTGAATAAAGAAATAGAAGACTCGTATACGGAACAAGAAAAAATCTTTGAGTCTGATACTTCAGGGCAGCTTGCTAAATTTTTTCCCTATTATATTGATGCTAAAAGAGAGGATATAAAAGCTAATGAAAATCTTCTCTATTCTTTAAGTAAACGTTATGAAAAAAAACTTAAAGAGGTTGGTGAAGCCATGGGGGAAACAAAGCTATTGAATAAAATGAGAGATAAAGAAAAGGATTCTTGGAAGAAAAGTAATGAAAAAAAAGAATTCAGTGAAATTGAAGAAGTTCTCTCAATGAGAAAAGCATATAAGGATGGTGAATTGTGAAAACATACGTTTTTCTACTTTTTTGTTTATGGATCGCTTTTTCTCACGTCTCTATGGCGGAGGAAGCTAATAAAGAATCAGGTAAGAAAACATATAGTGAAAAAGAGTTTCTCGATGCGGTTGAGAAAGAAGTAAATAATCGACTCTCTAAATACAGTTCCCAAAATATGGTGGGACTCACTAAAGAAATGATGAAAAAAGAAAGAGAGATTGAACTTGAGCAACAGCAGCTTAAGCAAAGGCAGGCTGAACTTGATGCGATTGAAAAAGATTTAAAAACGAAAATAAAAGATTTCCAAGGCCAGCAGAAGAAGCTACTTGGCTGCCTAGATCAAAATGATAAAAACCAGAAAGATAGAGTAAATCACATGGTTGAAGTGGTCTCTGGTATGAGACCTGCTACAGCCGCTGATGTTCTATCCGTTCAAGATGTTGATATTGCTGTTCGAATTCTTGGACGTCTGGAGCCTGTTAAGGTTTCTAAAATATTTAATTCAATGGATAAGGAAATATCTGCCAGATTGCAGAAACAGTTTATGAATATGAAGAAATGATGCATAATGTTATGAACTGTGGAGTAAAATGAAACTAGCACAAAACCAAAATTCAGATCTTCTTTCCATGCTTTCGGGTAAAGCAGGGGGGATGAAGTCTTCAAAAGGAGCATCCTTTAAAGGGATGGGTCTAGGTGAAGCTACTGAAGCTCAAGAAGGTTTTGATATTTTAAATTTACTTGGTTCAACAGACCAAGTGGCCAAAGGTGCTGGTAAAGGTGAATTTGCTGAAATTCTGTCACAAAAAGGAATGTTAGAAGATATTATTGCTCAAGATATCTTAAACTTCTTTAATAAATCAAAATCTGAATCAGGGCAGTCTGTTCAAGATCTCCTCTCTCAGTTTTCAAAAATTACAGGCCATTCTTTTAATTCAGATTTTCTTCCTAAAGAAGTACAGACTGAATTTAATGAACTCTCATTTAATGGAAAAGACTTTCTCAATGCTGAAGGGGAAGTCATTCCTAAAAATAAAGTTCTTAAGCTTCTTTCTCAGCTAAAAACGGAAGGAACCGGAACTCAGTTAAATAAAGAAAACTTCAGTTTGCCTTTAGAGAAAAATTCTTCACTTAGAACTCAGCAAGATCAGCAATTTCAAAATCTTCCGAAGAATATAAAAACTCAAGGTAAAGAGCATCTTTTACCAAAGCATAATAGCTCTGATTTTATAGAGCATAGAATGCTCGCTTCTCAGCAAAATAAAAAAGTAGCTCAGCCTTTAGCCAATAAGTATGGACAAGAGTTTTCTCAGTTAAATCAAAATCTAATTAAGAATAATGTAAGTAAAACGAACCTTATTTCTTCTACTCAACAAGAGTTAAAAACGGAATCTCTCGGTTCGGCTAAAAAGAATTCGGACTCTCTTCAAGATCTTTTGCAATCTATTGGAGAAGATCAAGGTGGGGAAGCTTTGGGCGTAAATGAATTGAAAGGTAATGCCTCTCAATCAAGTGAGTTTCAAGCTGGGCAAGGAAATAAATTAAATCAGACACTGGATTTATCAAATATTTCTGCCAGCAATAAGACTGAGCTGATGCAGAAAGTTGGAAACTACATTGAGCAATCATATGTAAGTGGAAAAGAGTCCGTCGATATGACAATCAATCACGATGAACTAGGGCAATTTAGAGTTCAAGTTCAACGAGCAGGTAATAATGGTCAAGTAAATCTTGAAATTAAAACACTTACTGAACAGGGGCATCAATTCTTCGCTGAGAATGAGGTTGAGCTACTCAAAAGTTTGAATAAATCAGGTATAAAGCTAAATGATTTTAAGATTTCAGGACAGGTGGATTTTCTCGCAATGGGAGAATCATCTAAATCTTCTATGAACTCTGACTCTTCATCTTCTTTCTTTGGAGGAAATGATAGGGGAGAAGCTTCCGCATTTACACAGGGAGGCAAACAAGGGGATAATAGAGGAGAAGATCGTAGACGACAATTATGGCAAGAGGCCAAGTCGTTTAGTGAACAAATGTACGCCTAGGATTTAGGGTACGACCAAGTGAGGTTAAATGCCTGGTATAGGAAGACCAAATACTCCAAATAGCTTTGAAGGTATTTCAAAATACAATGGACCCGATAGGGGAGCGGCTTCAAATAACAGTATCAAAAAACGAACACTTGGTGATCAGCTGAATGATATTGCTGGAGCTAAAAAAGATAAGCAATTTGTCGATCGTGAAAAACATAACAAGCTAGATAAGAATGCTTTTTTAAAACTACTTTCGAGTCAGCTTCAAAATCAAGATCCCTTTAAGCCAGTTGATCAGAAAAAGTTTGCTGCTGATATGGCACAGTTTGCTCAATTGGAACAACTTACAAATATGAATTCGAAACTTGATAAATCAACAGCGGGATCTGATAATCAAGCTAAGTTCATGGGAGCAAGCTTTATTGGAAAGGCCATACATACCAATGGAACAAGTGTTTCATATGATGGCGAAAGTACTAATGTTAATTTACCTTTCTATTTAAATAAGCCCGCAAAGAAAGTTCTTATTCGTGTATTTGATAAATCAAATAACATGGTTGCTCAAATTGAAAAAGACTCTATGGGACTAGGCTCGAATAGTGCCAGTTGGAATGGAGTACAGTTTGATAATACTACAGCTGTAAAAGGGGACTATCATTTTGATGTACAAGCATGGGATGATGAGTACCAAACCTTTAAAGGTGAAACAAAAGCCGAAGGTGTTGTTACAGGTGTAAATTTTGAAAATGGTCAAACTATACTGACTGTGGATGGAAGAAAGAAAGTAGCATTAAAAGATGTTGAATCTTTTTTCTTACCTAAACAAAAGTCTGTCGGGGCAAAAAATCCCCAGTTAGAAAAAAGCTTGAAGAAAAATGCTAACGCAGCATATAATAATTTTAACGAAACAAATCTTTAATTAGGAAAGATTAAGTAAATGGCAAATAACGGTCAAATTAATAACATGCTAATACCCAACGTATCTAAGCTTCCCAAGCATAAGAATGTTGGTAATAAGAGCAACGTTAATACAACGCCGGCCAATCCTAATGAGTTTCGTGATCTTCTTAAGGAGCATTCAGCTCCATTAGAAAAAGAAACTGGAATTCATTTATCAACTCATGCAGCCCGTAGGTTAAAAGAAAGAAACCTAGAAATGGATTCTGCTGAGTTTTTTAAGTTAAAAGACGCTTTTCAGAAATTAAAAGATAAGGGAGGGCAGGACTCTCTCGTGATTACTGATAAAGCGGCTTATATAGTAGATGTGCCTAATCAGAAAGTGGTTACGGCAATAGATAAGAATAATATTGTTGATAATGTTTTTACGAAAATTGATTCAACAGTTTTAGTATAGGAAGTACATTACATTTTTTATCATTGTACCTCGGTGGTAACGAGCTGGTCCTTTCCGGAGGCTTCAATTTAAGGCCGTAGCCCTTAAGTAAATCCCGAGTCATTCAATGAGAGTTTTAGGAGTCTAGGAGGGACACTATGGGAATTTTACGGTCTTTTAACATCGGTGTATCAGGTTTAAATGCAATGGGGACAGGGATGGGAGTTATCTCTGATAACATCGCCAATGCTGGTACTACTGGATTTAAAGCTTCAAGAGCAGAGTTTCAAGATGTTCTCGCATCATCTCTAAAGGGGATTGATGGGGGTGATCAACTTGGTGCTGGGGTAAAGCTTGGTCACGTAAAGTCAATGATGACCCAAGGTGATATTGCAAGAACAGAGTCGATTACTGACCTTGCTATTAATGGAAACGGTTTCTTTAGAGTAGAGGCTCCTTTTGGACCTGGATATACTCGTGATGGTTCCATGAATTTTGACAAAGAAGGTAACCTTGTAAATGGTGATGGATATAAAGTTCTTGGTTTTCAGGCCAACGAAAATGGTGACATTACTAATCAGCTTGGTCCAATCAGATTAGGAAATACAACAATTCCCGCTAAAGCTACAAATGAAATTAAGCTCAATATGAACCTCGACTCAAGAGTTAATCTTAAGCAATTTGATCCCAATGATCCCGAAAATACTTCTAACTTCTCTCATTCTGTTACAGTTTATGACAATGTAGGTACAGCAAGACTTGTTTCTGTATATTATAACAAAAACGCAGACAACAACTGGACTTACCGTGCAATGGTAGATGGTAAAGATGCCAATGGTGGAGAGCCAGGAAAAATGGTTGAGATGGCAAGTGGTACTCTTGTTTTCTCTGACAAAGGTGTTCTTCAAGAAGAAATCGAAGGTAGTAACTCTTTTAACTTCAATAAAGGTGCAGCTCAAGGTCAAAAAATTAAATTTTCTTGGGGTGAGTCTTTAGCAGAAGGTGGTACTGGTCTTGAGGCAACAACTCAATATGGGTCTGACTCTGCTATTGCTAGAACGACTCAAGATGGTGCAACTGCTGGTACGATGAGATCACTTTCTTTCAATGATAATGGTGTACTTACTGCGGTTTATGACAATGGAACTTCTCGTGAGATTGCTTCTGTTGCCATCGCTAAATTTGAAAATAACGAAGGTCTTTTCAAAGTAGGAAAGAACCTATTCAAAGAATCAATTAAGTCTGGTCAGTCTTCAATGGGGAAACCTGGAGAGGCCGGAAGAGGAGAGATTCTTGCTAAGTCAATCGAACTTTCAAACGTTGATATCGCGACTGAGTTCGTTGAGCTTATGAAAGCCCAAAGAAACTTTTCAGCTAACGCTAAGACTCTACAAGCTTCTGATCAGATGCTACAGGAAGTGCTAAGTATCAAAAGATAATTAGACTCATTACTAGGATGGTAAAAAGTTATTTATCAGAACTTGTTGAAAGAACCCCGCTTGCAGGCGGGGTTCTCTTTTTTTATTTCTTATAACTTAGTTTTTGAGTTTCAGTTTTTAAGATGGGCTCATTAAAACTTAACTCTACTCTTCGAAGCTGTGAATGATCTTTTAAAGAAGTATCCACAGTCGTTGCTTCACCATAACTAACAACTTTTAATTGAGATGGTTCAACACCTAGTTCTACTAAGTGGTTACGAACTGTCTTAGCTCTATCTTGTCCGAGTAAATAATTGTAAGACTTTGTCCCTACGGGATCAGCATAGCCATTAACTAGAATCGTCGACTTAACATTTGAAGACATAATGGACTCGGCCATAGACTGAACCTTTCTTTGTCCATCATAGGTGAGTTCTGAAGAGTCAAATCTAAAGAAGACGGGTTGAAACTCCCTCTCTAATTCTGTTCGAGTAAGATACTGCTGGGGAGCTTGAACTTCATTTTGGTTTTGCTCACCAATCGCTACAGTTTCTTCTGATAAGTTCTTCTCCGAAGTAGAAGAACATCCCATAAAGGTAAGTAGAATTGATGCTGCTAAAAGTGTTCTTTTATTATTCATAATTCCTCCTTTGAATTAATAACTATTGTGTATTTGCTTGTGAATCTTCATTATTTTCGAGATCTTCCCCATTAGCATGACCATTCTTGGATGATGTATCCACGAAGCTCATTTTCTCAAGGGTTTTGTCTAAAGTGAGACCACCCTTAATTCCGAAGTCCATAGTTCTGATTGGGAAAGGAATTGTAATATTATTTTGATCAAAAGCTTTTTTGATTTTTTTAACCATTTCATGTCTTGCTACCAAGAAGCTTTGATTACCTGGATAATGAATCCATACTCGTGCTGTGAAGTTAATCGAGCTTGAATCAAAAGTACTATAATAGATCTCAATATCTTTATCTTTAATTCTGTTATCAACCGATTCAAGAGCCTCTTTGGCAATTTTTTCTACTTTATCAAGATCGTCTCCATAGGATACTCCTACTTCTAAATCAACTCTTCTCTTAGGAGTAGTGGTGTAATTGATAAAGGTTTCTGTAAACATTGTTTTATTGGGAATAATCACTTCAAGTCCATCAAAAGTAGTAAGACTTGTAGTTCTCATTTGTATTTTTGTAATTTCACCTTGGTAGTCATTAATTTCTACAATATCTCCTAATTGATAGGGTTTTCTAAAGGCAATGAAAACACCTGATACAAAATTGGAAGCAATCTCTTGAAAAGCAAAACCAAGGGCTAAACCAATAACCCCAGCACCAGCTAAAATAGAGGTTACTGTTTTTTCTAAATTAAGAATTTCTAAACTTATAAAACATCCAAATAAAATCACAGTGATGTAGGTGAATGTTAGCAATAAGTTTATGACCGCTTTATTATAACGAGTTCTTTTAAGTCCTTTGAAAAGTAGAGATCGCACTACTTTTGCAATAATAATAAAAATCCCCATGACGAATACCGCCATAACAATATTAGGGATAGCTGTAACTGCTGATTCAAACCACGAGATGAGTTTGTCATTTAAGAGTTTTAAGGTCTCCGATACACCAACATTATTTAAGAATTTGTCCATATAACCTCCGAATATCACTAAGATATCAAAAAATGGAGGCGGAAACTTCGATAATACCTGAATTAATTGTGCAAATTCTTAAACAATTTCTACTCAAGCTCTGGAAGAGTATTTTCACAAGCTTTGGCAACATAGATTAAGACAGCGAAACAAATGAATTGTTAATGCATGAGCTAATACTAAAAAAAGAAAATGATTAAAAAAGTAAAGGAGAACTTAAACATGAAAAAATTCGATCATTCAAATACAAGACCAGTAGGCGTAGTTAAAGAAGATAACGTTAAAGAAACGACACAGTTTCTTAATCATATTTTAGCTAACGAATATGCTCTTTTTACTAAAACTCTTAACTATCACTGGACTGTAACTGGACCACGATTTAAAAGTCTTCACACCTTCTTAGAAGGTCATTATGAGTCAATCTTGGCCATGATGGATGGATTAGCTGAAAGAGTGCGTGTCCTTGGTGAGACTCCCGTTGGTACGGTGAAAGAAATGAAGTCTGTTATGGATATTGATGAAGTGAGTGGAAAAGAGCTTAACGCTAATGAAATGTTGGCCGATCTCTACTCGACTCACATGAATATTCAAGAATCGATTAAGGAATTTATCAGAGGAGATAAATCTGAGGAGATTTTTGAGTCTGACCCAGGAACAGAAGATCACTTAGTAGGTGTACTTCAGAAACATGAAATGATGAGTTGGATGATTAAGTCTCACTTGGATTAATCTTCTATTTTGCATCCTCCTGCATGATGCAGGAGGAAGTTTAAATACGATTAATTCGAGGAGATAAATTAATGAATAATTACAAAGAAGAAGTAGCTTTTAAAGCTATCACTGAACCTAGCGTTGTGTTCAGTAAGCCTAGGGATGTCGTAATTTGTTCTTACTTAAGTACAGATCAAAAAAAGGTGGCCCTTGAGAACTGGAAGGCGACACTCAAACATATGAGTAAGTCCACTAGTGAAGGCATGCAAAGTTCAATTAATGAGGATATTGTTTTAGGTAAAGTTGTAGACGCGCTAAGAGAAGTCGAAAATATCTAAATTCACATAACATGCCTCATCAGTTGAAAAACAGAGGAGGATCAAATGTTATACTATTCACTTATATTTCTTATTTTTACCGCTATAATGGGCATTTTTGGATTTTCAGGAATTACGATTCCTAACACGGAAATTGCCCGTTATTTATTCTTTGGTTTTTTCACCCTTTTTCTAGGGACACTTTCCATAAAGATTTATCAATTAATTGAAGAAGGGCCCTAGTCTAACTTAGTTAGAGGTAGGGCAGAACTTATATCCAACTCCATGAACCGACTCTATCGTTTCAGAAGCTCCTAAAAGTTTTTTCCTCAACTTACTTACGTGAGTATCAACAGAGCGTGAGTAGACATGAACATCTTGGCCCCAAATTTCGTCGAGAATATCTTCTCTATTGAGTACCTTTCCTTCATTAACCGCAAAATACATAAGAAGTTTAAATTCCAATGCAGTTAATTCTACATTTTCCCAATCCCCATCACTAATAACCTTAAGAGTTTGGCTAGACTTATTAATACTGAGCTCATTCCATTCAAGAATATCTGAACTCTTCATAAGGATGTCTAATTTTCTTAGCTTAGCCTCAATTCTCGCTTTTAATTCAAGGGAATTGAACGGCTTTGTAATGTAGTCATCTGCCCCAGCAGAAAAGCCTAGAACTTTATCAGAGAGCTGATCGTGGGCTGTCAGTAGGAAAATAGGCAACTCTGGATGAGTCGATTGAAGCTCTTCGCAAAGCTCAATACCATTTCCATCTGGTAGCTCAAGATCTAAGAGAAGAAGATCAATTGAGTTTTCTTTAATTAAATCTCTTCCTTCTTGAAGAGATTTTCCCCATTTTATATCGGCCACTCTTGAGAGTGCTTGATTTACAATTTGATAAATTTCTTTACTGTCTTCAACGAGTAAAATTGACTTATCCATTTTTTATGACCCTTTTGTATTGGACAATTAACTCCAAAATTTTGTTGTTCTATCCTACTATGTTATAAAACCAATTCAAACGGAATTATTCCAATATTTTTTCTTGTCAATGGTTTTACGGCGATAAGGGAGTGTAATATGAAAGATTACGATGTAAATAGTGAATCCCCAGAACCTGGCCTCGAGGTATTTACTTTAGAGTTTGTACAGGACAGAAAGGGAGAACTTCCTCAGGTTCAAGAGTCTTTGGAAACAGGGAGTCACGATATTCTTCACGAAATGACTCATAAGTGGATTGGATTTTCAAAGCCTTACGGTTTTGACTGGTTGGCAGAAGCAGCAAGTGAATTAAAAAATTTAGCAAGATCTGGTGACGTGGAAGATGCAAAGGGTGTCATAAAACAAATTTCCTGTTATTTAGATGATAAGGAAACTTTCATTAAAAATAATTACTAATGTTGGAGTGAGTCAATGCCAGATTCAACGGGACTAATTAGAAAAACGAAGTATAAATTCTTTGCTTTCTCTTTAGCGGGCTTTGTTGCCGTTTTCTTTATTTCATTAGCAGGGCTTCGCTTTCACTCTATTATTGTTGATCGCCAGGAAAATATTCAATTGATCCAAGAGAATCTCTTCTCCCAAGCCTTTTTGATCGACAAGATTTCACTCCTTTCTAAATCAGTGGTCTTCGATAATAAGAAAGATGCTTCTGAAGAGATGAAAATTTTAATCGAAAAGATTAAAGAGAAGAAAAAGAAATTGAAAAGTCTCCTGACAAGTGATGAGTACTTTGAAGTTGAGGAGATTAAAGAGATTATTAATGATGAGGGACTCTTTCAAAGAATGGATAATTACATCCAGAAAATGAAAGTTGTTACAGATCAAAAAGTGCCTCAGGGGCATGGATTGGCCCTTATCAATCTGTCACAGGGTTCTCTAGATGAGATCCAGTCTGCTTTCAAATTTATTGGTAGAAAAATCAGTGTGGTACAGGAAGAAAGTTTCTCACAAGTGAAGAAGATGGGGATCATTATTATAACGATTTCCTTTCTTCAGATTATTTTAATTTGGTTGCTTGTTTTCAAGCCTCTCTATACCACTATATTTCTGCAACACGAGAAAATAAATAATGCTCTCTTGGAAACGCAAAGGGCGAATCGTTCTCGTACAGAGTTCCTAACCAATATCAGTCACGAAATTCGTACGCCTATGACAGCGATTCTTGGGTATGCTGAGGTTCTTAAGGATTCACAAGTTTCAGCTGAAAAGTTGGAAGATAGTGTTGGTATTATTAATAAAAATGCAGCCCACCTCTTAGGCTTAATTGATGAAATTTTAGATATTAGTAAGATTGAATCTGGTAAGTTTAATTTTGAAAAAGAAGAGATTACCTTAGCGACTATTCTTAGTGAGGTTTATTCACTAATGAATGTAAAAGCCAGGGGAAAAGGGATAAATTTAGACTTTCAAAATGTAGGTGAAATTCCCAAAGTTATTTATTCAGATAAGAAGAGACTCAAGCAAATCTTATTCAATCTTATTGGAAATGCGATAAAGTTTACCGAAGAAGGATTTGTCAGGCTAAGTATCAGCTACAACTCAGAGTTAGAGCAGCTTTCTTTTAAAATCAAAGATACAGGTTGTGGAATCCCTAAAGATAAAGTGAAGTCACTTTTTCGCCCGTTTGAGCAAGCGGATACATCTGCATCTCGTAAACATCAAGGTTCTGGACTGGGACTGGTTCTCTCGAAAGAGTTGGCGAAGGCCATGGGGGGAGATGTTTATATTCAAGAGACAAAAATGGGTGAGGGGACTACTTTTCATGTCTATTTAAAAGCTGAGGTTGGACAAGACAGAGAGTTTATTAAAAACTTTTCAACTCATGTACACGAACCTGATAAAGAGGTTAAGAAGGAAGCTCAACACGACCTAGGCGGTAAAAATATTCTCGTTGTTGATGATGCAAAAGAGAATGCGAGGCTCTTTAAAATTTATCTCGATCAAACAGGGGCTTTCGTAGATATGGCCTATAATGGTCTAGAAGCTATCGATAAAGTTAATCAACATAAATTTGATATTATTTTCTTAGATCTTCAAATGCCAGAGCTTGATGGTTATCAGACCATTGGACGATTAAGACAGTTAGGATTTAAAAATCCTATCGTCGCTTTAACGGCCCATGCGATGAAAGAAGAGCAAGAACGTACAAAAGCCTGTGGTTTTGATTTTCACGTGAGTAAGCCTGTTAAAGGGGAATATCTCATTAAGGTGGCCAATGACCTAACCAGAGGGGTTCAACCACCACAGCCTTCATAATTTCAGGCAATTATCTCTTTTGTTGTCATAGTTTCTAGTTATTTACACAACTTTTGCAAAAAAGTTAGAGGAATAATTTCTTCGTCTTTTTCATAATGGTTCTAGATTAGAAAAAACAGAATGATCTGTTTATCACAAGGAGAAACAAAATGAAGAAGAATACACCAAGATCACTATTTCACGCTCTAATGCTTTCTCTAATCCTACCTGCTGCTTTTGTAGGATGTTCTGAAAACGTAGAGAGAACAACTGAAGTAAAATATGAGCAACTTAAAGCTGAATCTAATAAAGCAATTAATCGTATCGAGTCTAAGCTAGAAACGATGAAAGAAAAAATTGCAGATGCTTCTGGTGAAGCAAAAGATGAACTAGAAGACGAGTACGAAGAGCTTGTAGAAAAAAAGAATGAATTGGTAGACAACCTTGATGATGCTGCCGATGCTTCTGAAGATCAATGGGAAAAAGTATCTGATAGAATTGAAGATATGGCCGACGATCTTGAGAGTCGTGTTGATCAATTAATCGACGGATAATATATAAAAATATAGAGCATATCCCCCTGCATAGTCAGGGGGATTTATGTATATAGAGGATTATGTGGAAATACTGGCTAAAGATGATTCAAAAGAAAATTATAAATTTCTCTTTGATCATTTCAAACATAGAGTTGAATCTGATTCCAAACTAAGTGAATTAGCTCCCGACTACATTGTTATTGGTGGAGACGGGTCTCTAAGCTATTTTTTGAATCAAGTTTTCAAAAATAATCCTTCAAAAAATAAAGTTCTCTATATTCCCGATGGTACGGCCAATGATTTTGCTAGAAGTTTAAATCTTTCCATAGATTTATTGGAAAGTTTAGATAGTGATAAAATGGCGGACTTTATTTACTCGCAAAAGAAAATCGATTGCCCAGTTATGAAGTGCAATGACTTATTCTTTATAAATGTCGTTACCATGGGAGCCCCTGCTAGGGTTACAGAAAGCGGAAATAATAAATTTAAGGAGATGTTAGGGCAATTTAGCTATTACTTATCTGCTCTAGAAGAGATCTTTGAGAAGCATGAATTAGAAATGAAGTTAAGCTTTGGTGGCCCTGATCGTAAGACTATGAACTTTAATGGTCTTGGAGTTATCGTTGGTCAGGGGCTCTATGCCGGAGGAGGAGTTAAAGTAACAGACTCTATAGGCGCGATGTTTGGAAAACATTTCTACTGTACGATCTCTACTGATCAGAATATTTCTTCATCTCTAAAGAGTCTTCTCAAAATGCAATCAGAAAAATTAAATGAAGAAGATAATATTAAATCTTGTCTCTTTGAAGAGGAATTGAAGCTCTCATTTGATCAAAAAATTCCTATTAAAGTAGATGGAGAACCTTTTGAATATGAAGAAATACTTTTTGGTAAATCTAAACATCATATTCAATTTTTAACTTATTAGAATAGAGGAGGATAAGTAATGAGTATTGAACCAGGACCAAAGAATCCAAATCCAAATAAATCAAATCCTCGCGAAGTAGAGCTGCCTAAAGAAAAGCCTACTATGCCAGGTAGTCAGCCTCAGGAGTTCCCTAGAGAGCGACCAGAAAAAGCACCTATTGAGAAGCCATTAAGGCCAGAGAAAAAACCAGGGAAGTAAGCTAATAGCTACTCCCCATCATCTCCAATGGCTTCCACTGGGCAAGCTTCAAGAGCTTCTTTACAATTTTGAAGCTCTTGATCATTGGAGGGTTGTTTTATGACATAGGCATGGCCATCATCATCGTTCATGGCAAAGAAGTCTGGAGCTTCGAAAACGCAAGCATCACAAGCGATGCACTGATCGTCTACGTAGAACTTCCCGTCTGCATTCATATCCCATTTAGATGATTTGTCTGCCATGCTTTACCTATATATTATAATTGTACAAATTGTTTAACAGGAGTGTTATCTCCGATCTCTTTAAGAACGTCTTTCTTAAGCTTGTTTGATAAGGCCATTTGAAGTCCATTCATTTCCTTCTTACGATCAAAGGGAGGAATATCCTTATTTGAATTTCTCTCAAGAGCAATAATCTGAGTTTTTGTCGCAAGATCAAAATCAAAAATTTTGGCGTCTACTTTCTTAAGTTCATCAAAGATGACCTTCGTTTCAGAAGAAGCTACTTGAGTACGACCTGTATTACCTTCATAGCGATTGAACTCGACATTTTCTTCTACTTTGATTGCATACTTTGACTTAAGAGTTTCAAGTTTCTTCGAATCATTAGATCTTAAAGCATCGAGAACTTCTGTTTTAATATTGCTCATTAGTTCTTTAAGTTCTTCTTCTTTTGAATCTTGAATTAACTCTGTAGTGATTTCTTTTTTATACTTATCAAAAGTTGCTTCTTTAGCACTTACTTTATCTTCTACATAAATAAGATGGTAACCAAATGCCGTTTTAACTGGCTCTGAAACTTGACCTTTATCTAAACTGAAAGCGACTTGTTCAAATTCTGGTACCATTCTACCTTTAGAGAAAAGTCCGAGAGATCCGCCTTTTCCTTTTCCTGATTCTTCTTCAGTGTAGCGATTGGCCATTGTCTTAAAGTTTTTAGCATTTACTTTCTTTGCGATTTCTTGAATTTTCTTCTCTGCTTGTTCTTCAGTTTGAGTGTCGGTTACACGGATAAGAATGTGAGAAGCTTTTACTTGCTCAGGAACATCTAATGAAGCTTTTCTTTGTTTGAAAATACTTTCCGTTCTTGCCTTATTAACTTCTTTTTTTAGGAACTCTTCAATTTCTTGAGAAGAAACTTTAATTCTCTTTTTTACAGCAGACTGTGGGATTTCCACAATCGTACCATTGTATCTTTGAGCTTTAAATTTTGCGATGTCATCTAGATAGCCTTCGCTAATAGGAAACATGCTAAAGAAGCTCTCAGAATTTTCTGCATAAACTTGATTAGTGATATCTTCTTCAAAGTCTTGAGGAGTAAGCCCATTGGCCCTTAAAAGCTCTTTATATTTATTGATATCAAATTGTCCATTTGTCTGAAAAAATTCAAATTCTTTAATTTGTTTCTTTACTTGCGCAGGAGCCGCAACAACATCTGCTTTATCTGCAAAAATAAGTTGAAGCTTTCTTTGAACTAAATTCTTAAGAGAAGCATTCTTGATACCAAATCTCTCAATATCTTGAGAGCTTAGATCCTTTCCTTGCATCATGTAATTTTTAAAGAAGTTCAGTTGGCGATTATATTCCATTTGATACTCTCGCGCTGAAATAGGATAAGAGCCTACCTTTGCCACAGCGTTAGGAGAGGTGTTCATAGATTGAACTCCAGTAAACATGAATGAGACAACAATAAGTCCGATAAGGAATGTTACAAAGAAGTTCGATGTCGTTTTCTGAAAATTTCCTGCCATTTTTGAATATCCTTTTTGTTTGCTTTTTTTGGAAGCTTTCATTCACAAATCCAGCTTAAATAGCTTAGAATTGTATTATGAATAATATGATTTTCCACGAGGAAAATCTTTTTCTTTTAAATTAATATATAATGTACTGCAAGAGTGAAGACCTGAAAGTTTCAAGGTGTTTATACCATTGGTACTTTATATATTATTGATGTTAGTATTATGGAGCATCTGGCCCTTTATAGACAAGTTTGGGCCATTTTTTTGCTAAGGATTGTGCACAGTGCGTCTAATAGAGGACAAGGATCGTCGACAGCGGGCCATATTAAATTTTATCGTTCTATTTATTTCATTGGTGGGTGTTGCGAAGCGTAACTATGTTTTAGACAAGACCTCTGCTTTTGAGGATATATTAATTGACTCATTTGCTCCCCTTCAATCCTCTGTAACGTCAGTTCGATCTGAAGTGGGAAATTTCTTTGACCACTATATTGCCAATATTAGTGCCTCAAAAAACAATATTGAATTAAGTCGCAAGATCGAGGACCTTGAGAACAAAATCTTTGAATTTAAGGAACTCTCTAAAGAAAATAAGAGACTAAAGAAACTTCTCGATTTTGGTGAAGGGATTTCATATCGAAAAGTTTTGGCTCAAGTCGTTGCTTGGGATGCCAATAGTGATTTTAAAGTTATTCGAATCAATAAAGGACTGAAGGACGGTGTTCAGTTGCAGGCTGCAGTGGTTACTTCAGAAGGTCTGGTAGGTTATATTTATCGACTCACTGATCACTTTGCCGATATTCTAACGGTATTGGATGCCAATAATCGAGTTGATGGACTCATTCAGAGGGTGAGGAGTCACGGTATTATCGAAGGCTACAACAACGAAAAAAGTATTATGAAGTATATTTCGCGTGCTGAGCCGATCATTCTTGGAGATATTGTTATTACATCTGGGCTTGGAAATATTTATCCAAAAGGAATTAAAGTAGGAACAGTATCCCATATCGAAAGAGAAAGTTACGGAATTACTCAAAATGTGGAGATCACTCCAGCTGTAGACTTCGGTCGCTTGGAGGAAGTCGTCATTCTTCTTTCCGATGAAGATGAACAAAAGAGAAGAGAATGGGAAGCCCTTGATCAAATGGATGAGGATGCTGACAATAAGGAGAAAAAGTGAAAGGTAACTTCGCTCACTTAATTAGACCTTTGGGGATAACCCTACTTATATTAATTGTTTTAGAAATTCTTAGTACGGCCTTTCTTCCCATGGTAGGACTTACTAAGTATAGAATTCCTTTTAATGTTCTCATTATTCTTTATATGGGTTTCAAGCTAGAGACACCTTTTACGTCGGTGATGATTCTAATTCTTCAATATACTCACTCTTTCTTCAGTATTGAAGGTTGGGAAATGGGGACTGTCGCTGGAGTCATGATCTGTATCATTATCAGCTATCTAAAGGACCTATTGCATTTAACCTCGAGTGTAATCACGATTGTGGTTACTCAAATTTTTCAAACACTTTGGTTTTTAATTGTATCTAGTCTTATTTATCTTAAGACGGATGACTTCTCTTATATTGCTCAAAAGTTTTGGCGCTTCTTGCCTGAGAGTATTGTGATTAGTTTGTTGGCCCCTCTTATTTTTGGTGTGCTCGATGCCATTTGGAAAACAGAAGGGGAGAGTGGGCTTGGAAGTAGCGTTTAGGACAAGATAATGTTTGGTGAAGATGATCTGGTCCGGCAACATAAAAGTCGGGCTGATGTAATTGGAAATATTCTTATACTTTGTTTTGTCATAATTTTGGCAAGACTTTGGTATTTGCAAATCTATCAAGGTGAGCTCTTTTACAAGTTCTCTTTAGAAAATAGATTGAGAAAAGAAGTTATTAAAGCTCCTCGAGGAATGATCTTTAGCCGTAATAGTCAAATGCTCATTCATAATATTCCACGCTTTGATGCTGTGATTATTCCGCAATATCTAAAAAATAAAAATGTAACTCTTAAGCGTCTTTCTAAAGTCCTAGAAATGTCTGAAGAAGATATAAAAGGAATTCTTAAGAAAAATAGAGGTCAAGCTAGATATAGAGCAGTAACGATTAAAAAGAATATTACCTTGAAAGAAGTTTCCGTTATTGAAACGGAAAATTCAAAAATGCCTGGAGTTCGGGTTCAAACTTTTATTTCTCGAGAGTATCGCGATGGAAATGTAGGTGCGCACCTACTTGGGTACATTTCAGAAATTAATCAGCGACAATTACCTAAGTATCGAAAGAGAGATAGTTACGATTACAAACTTGGAGACTTCATTGGGCAAGCTGGTATTGAGGAAAAGTTCGATCTCGATCTCCGAGGTGATGATGGCTATGAATTTGTAGAAGTTGATGCTCGTGGACGAATGAGAAGAAACTTACGCTCTAGTGTGCTCTTTGCAGGAATTGAAAATAAGGAAGCTACCCCTGGAAATAATATTCGCCTGACGATTGATAGAGATATGCAGCTCTCAGCGTTTAAGGCGCTGGAGAAAAAAGTAGGCTCAGCAGTTGCCGTTGATATTAATACTGGTGAAATTTTGGCCATGGTTTCAAGGCCTGCCTTTGATCCCACGAAGTTTTCAAGAGGACTCACAAAAGAATATTGGGACTCCCTTATTACTAATGAACTAAATCCCTTAAGAGATAGAACGATACAAGAGCATTATCCTCCTGGTTCTACTTTCAAGGCGATAACCGCCATTGCGGCTCTTGAAGAGGGAATTGTAAAACCCGATCAAGAACTTAAGTGTGGACCTACCTTTCGACTTGGAAGACGTGTCTTTCACGACTGGAAAAGAGGAGGACATGGGCCTACAGATGTTTATAAGTCTCTAAGAAGATCAGTCGATGTTTACTTCTATCAAATTGCAACTCAGCTTGATATTGATAAGCTCGCTGAGTATGCCCGTATGTTTGGGCTAGGGGAAAAAACAGGAATACCTCTATCAAGAGAAACATCGGGGCTAATTCCTACTAAGGAATGGAAATTAAAAAGAAGTGGAGAAGAATGGCAATTAGGTGAGACTGTATCTTGTGTTATTGGACAGTCCTATGTTTTGACGACTCCACTACAGTTGGCCATGGCCTACGCTGCTATTGCAAACGGCGGAATTCTTTATCGACCCCATTTAATCAAAGAGATCTTCACAAATAATGGTGAAATCATTAAGAAATTTGAACCTGAAGTCGTTAGTAAAGCTACTGTGGATGAAAAGAATTTACAGGCCATTAGAAAAGGACTTTATCAAGTGGCCAATCATCCTCGAGGAACCGCTTTTTGGTACAAGGGTTTTGGACTTCAAATGGCTGGTAAGACAGGAACAGCTCAAGTCCGTTCAATGACTTCCAAAGAACTTTTTTCAAAGTGTGAAGAGATGCCTTATAAAGATAGAAACCATGGACTCTTTGTAGGTTATGCTCCTTTTGATAATCCCCAAGTTGCCGTGGCAGCTGTTGTTGAACACGGATGCCATGGTTCATCAGCAGCGGTACCTGTTGTAAGGGATGTCCTTACAACCTATATGAAAAAGTATGATGCAGAAACCTTTGCAAAGAATGAGAAAAAAGAAAAAGAAGAATATTACTCTTTTATAAGAAAGAGAACTGCGGCTAGGAAGAAGGCCCAAGAAGAAGCTGAGGCTAAGAAAGAAGCTGATGAAAGCTCAGAAGAAGATGCAGAGGAATAACTGCTTTAGATAAATAGGCCATGTGATGAATAGAAGTGCGATTGTAGATTTTTTCAAAAAGTATGACTTTACCTTCTTTGGTATTTCTATTGCTATTTTTATTATGGGTGTTTTTAACCTCTATTCTGCAACTCATGCCTCATCTTCAAGCGCTATGGCGGACTTATTTAAGGTCCAATCGGGTTGGTTTGCGCTGTCTTTAGTGATCGGCTTTGGTATTAGTTTTATTAATCCCAAAACCTTCTTCAGATATTCTTATTTATTCTACATCGTAAACGTCATACTCCTCGTTCTTGTTCTCGTATTAGGACATAAGGGAATGGGGGCTCAAAGATGGATACTCCTAGGACCCATTCGACTTCAGCCGTCAGAAATCACAAAGATTGCTGTTATTTTGGTACTGGGAAGATGGTATTCTAAGAGTTACCCCGATAGAGAGCTGGGTTTTAAAGAGCTAATCATTCCTGCAATTATTGTAATGATTCCGACAATTCTCATTGTTATGGAGCCTGATCTTGGAACAGGACTTCTCGTGATGCTCATCTTTCTTGTGGTTAGCTTTTATCGCCGTCTGAAGTGGAAAACGATTGGTATCTTGGCCGTCATGGCCTTAGTTAGCGGTGGAGTCATGTATAAATTTGGCCTTAAGGAATATCAAAGAAAGAGGATTATTACTTTCTTAAATCCTGGAGCTGATGCTAGGGGCTCGGGCTATAATGCTATTCAATCAAAGATAGCCATCGGCTCAGGGCAGTTTGCTGGAAAGGGCTTTCTCAAATCTTCACAAGCTTCCTTAAATTACTTACCTGAAAACCATACAGACTTTGTATTTTCAATCTTTAATGAAGAACATGGTTTTATCGGTTCTCTTATTTTAATCTCTCTTTATATGATTCTCTTTTTTCGTTACATATGGTTGGCGCAATCGGTGCCCCGAATGTTTGACTCTGTAGTGGCCATAGGAATTATGTCTCTTTTCTTTTGGCATACATTTGTAAATATGGGCATGGTGATGGGACTCATGCCCATTGTAGGGTTACCTCTTCCTCTAATGTCCTATGGAGGTTCGAGTTTGGTGACCTTTGGGATTTGTACCGGTGTGGCCACCTCGATCAGTAACGCTCGAAACTTATTCTGATGCCATAACAAATTCGTTGAGAAGTTCGCAATTTTTGCGATCAACAATGAGTCCTAGCTGGAACCAACCAGAGTGGTAGCTTCCAGTGGCCTTATAGAAATCTACATCATCGTAGGGATTGATGAAGAGTAGATCATCTCTGTAGTTACTAATTTCTTCGTTCTTGGATAGTCTTTTCTCCCATTTAATCTTGAGTCTATGATCGCTTGGGGCTGAGATTTGCTTTTCTAATTCATAAGCACAGGCCAAGACAGAAGAGGAAAGTAGGGAAAGGGTAAGTAGTAGAATCATTTTTTTCATGATGAATCCTTGGTGGGGTTGGGGTTTAGCCAGCCTTATCTCGAATTTTCCTAATTTCGACAAGAGTGAAGCTAAAATTTTCATTCAATTTTTAGGTACTTAGATTGTAAAAAAAGAAGTCAGAAGTGAGATGGCCCATGAATTGCAGCTTATAGGGGTGAGAAAAGTAAAACTCGTAATATTAAGGAGTTACCATGAATGAAACGTTTAAATATTCAACACTCTTTGCAAAAGTAGTCATTGTTTGTCTTATTATAGCCGCAGCTATGCTCAGTAGCGTAAAGACCTTTGCAAAAACAGCTAATGAAGAACTCGTTTTCCAAAGCGTTCGTCTATCTCTTTGGTATGAAGGAACTGATAAGTCGCTACAAAAGAATGAGGGGACTCAGGCCAATGCTATGCAAATGGTTTATCCTGAAGAGCTCTTTCGTGCCATGCAGAAGCATCATGAACAAAAGAGTACTGCCCTTGGACAGTAGAAGATTTTAAGTTTCCTTAAATTTGCTCTATGTGACAAAAACTGCTATATAGTATTATATACATACTACTAGACATGATTAGTCTAAAGTCAGTTTTGGAAGCATTATGAGAAAGATATCCCTAATTGGAAGCCTTTTAAAAAGAATTTACCGCTCCTATTCTACGGAACTTCTCGACTCATTAGAGCAGAGAGGTTTCACTGATCTTAGACCAAGTTTTCTTGAAGTTCTCCTCTATATTTGTGAAGTTGACGGGCCATCCATTAAGGAAATTGGTCGCGCTTGTGGACTTAAGAAGCAAACGATGACTTCACACTTAAATGAGCTTGAAAAAAGAGGCTATATCGAAAGAAGAGCAGGTCTTCGCGATAAGAGAGAGCAACATATTTATCTAACGGGTTACGGTGAGAAGTTCAAGCTCAACCTTTTTGAGTGTACAGACGAGATCGAAAGAAATTATACAGATATCGTTGGAGACGTAGAACTTGATCGAGTTCAGCATCTCTTAAAGAATTTTCATGGAAAGATCAGTTCGGCAAAAAATCATGAACTCCCTTTATAGGAGTTCATTTCTTATTCTTTAAAAGTACCAATTGTACGTTTTCTCTTCGCTGGCCAAAATTCATGGCCACCCGAAATATTATTCAAATTAAAAAATCCTTTCTTCACTAGAATTTCGCAAGCTTGAATGGAACGAAGTCCTCTTTCACTGATGACGAGTATAGGGGTCGTTTTGTTGATGATTTCATGGCAGCGAGCTGAGAGTTCTTCTAAGGGGAGGTGAATTGAACCCGGTAGAAGCTCCGAAGGAACAGTACCTTGATGGCTAACATCGATGAGGATGAAGTCCATATCGGGGTCATTGTAAATTTCAAATGCCCTTTGAGGAGAGAGATCATTATAAGGTCTTCCATAGAGGATCATTGAGTCATCGATATCTTGACCATTTTTGACACGGATTAAGTGATTCCTTTGAAGGCTAATTGAAAAGTCCATTTTTTCATCAAGACGAGAGATATTGTTTTCAATATTGGATAGCCTTTGGTTCATTTCCTCAAGCATTTTAAAAATTTTCATTTCCATCATTGTAAAATCCTTTTTACTTGAACTTAGAAAGTGGGGTAGAAGTCTCCGAAGTGGATTCTTCCTGTTATAACAATGGTAAGAAAGCAGGCGGTAAAGAATGTTGCTCCTTCATATACACCGTAACCAATCTCAACATTAGAGTTGTCCTGTTGTCCTTCTGTCTTTGCTAGTTTTTGAAGATCATCCTCAAGAAAGAAGATCATGCGAATTCCCCACATAAAAACAGGGAGAATAATAAGAGAGAGAAGAATTTTTAGAATGGCCTGAACACTGAACCAGCGAATCTCTGTTAATGCAATATTAAGAGAGGAGGCAATAATTAAACTCCAACCCATAAAAAAGCCAAAATAGGAGATTCCGATGGCCATATTTTTTTGAATAAGAAGTCTGTTAAAGGAGAGCTTACTCATAAGGGGAAAGGTCTTGGTAGCAAAGCCAATTAATACTAAGGCAAAGAGCCAAAGGAAAATAAGCATCACTAATGAAGTCCCAGACGTATTGAGAATAACCTTTAAGACCATGGCCACACCTAGAGCGTGAGCTAGACCAATTAATGAGTACGAAGAGTTCCTTCTTTTCACAACTTCGTCTTGATATTCAAAATTATAGAGTACGATACTGTCTATAGTGTAGAGGCTTAAGATATAGAGAACAAAACCGGAAATTGCTTGGATAAAGAAATCCATGACTGCAAAACCGAATCCTTGATCTAGACTAAAGTGATATTCAGAAAAAACGATTCCAATTCCAATAAGACGAGAAAAGAAGTGTAGAGTTTCTGCGGAGTTCTTAGAGGGCGTAAACCGACGAAACATTTGACTCTTTAGAGAAGGGTAGACGATGTAGTGTACATATCTATAGAGAAAGAGAATCAAACAAATAAATATGGTGAAGACAAATCTAAGGGTAAGTTTGTCGAATAATTCATTCATTCTTCGCTCTCCTGCGTAACCTTCTTCCATGGGGGAACATCAATATAGTCACTAAGGTGTTCAAGAAAGATATATTCTTGGTCTTCTCTTTTATAGGGACTATTTTCATTGAGATGAGACGTGATACTTCCCTTTGTTCCAAATTCCTGATTGAGTCCAAAGAAGGGTTTCTCATTCTTTAAGTAGATCTGTAGTTTTTCGTAAAATTCATAAGTCGGGCGAAAGTCATCCCAATAAAATTGAAAGGGAAAATGACGATAGGCCCGATGGAAGTACCATTCTCTTTTTCCTGAGTTTCTAAACTTCCAGCCCCCAAAAGCAGGGTCGCCAATATATAAAGTTCCTGGAGGCATAGGGACAACAGATTCTCGATTGTCTCGTTCGTATCTTCTAAATAAAGACATTCCGATTTTATCTTTATTGGCCGTCCAATATTTCTTGGATGTTCTTGTAATAATCGTTTCTGATTGTTTAAATCCATGAACAATCTTAAATTTCATATAATAGGTCTTTATAAGAAAGCCCGCTTGAAACATATCTACAAGAATGAGAGATAGGGGAGCACCTTGAAAGAGGCCTGAATATACTTTCTCATTTTGAATATAAATGGCCTTTTGAGCAGATGGGGAGAGTGACTTCGATAGCCCCAAAAAGATCAAAATGAGTAGAGTATAAAGTGAAATCTTATTCATAGAGAATAATGATACCGCTTTGAGTAACAAAATTCCAATACAGCAAATGATTTAATTTAAACTTAATGACTCGTTAAGTCTTTTAATTGACTCACTTGAGCTGTGGTCATAGAGCTACGATAACAGTGGAGGCGATTAATCTCGTGAGAATGAGCAAATTTTTGAAATAATTCAGTTGCTTCATTTATATTTGAGATAATTCGAGATTGGCTATCATAGTACTTACGAACAACTTTCATGGGATAAGTTACATGTTCTTGAGGTTCTTGACCTTCATAATATTTAGAGAGTCTTCCTTTTGAAGAGCTTCTAATATACTCAATACCTTCTTCTTCAAGAAACTGCTGAACCTTTTCCAGTTGGGCTTTCTGGTCCAAGTTAAAAGATTCATAGACTTTAGGGGGAATCTTATTTTTTACAATTTGTTCTGCATAACGATTCTTTGAGTTTCTCATGGTTTTCATAAGAAAGTGGTCATCATGCTCAACATATTTTTCGATATCAGCTGGAATACGATATTCATCCGGTGCTGTTTCAAAATACTTGTAGAGAAGTTTTTCTAAACAAACGGCTCTGTAGTGGAAATAGACCATTACAAACATGTGATAACGACTGAGAAGAAAGTCATCAAAAGTAACGACGGCCCTTTCGGTAATTCCTAGAAAGGCCTTATTACCTTCAACACATATTTCGAGATTATCGAGAAGCCAGTCCAAATCGTAGCTCCCATAACTAACCCCACAAAAATAGCTGTCTCTAAGTAAATAGTCCATTCGGTCACAATCAAGTTCACTAGAAACCAATTGATGGAGAAGTGGAAAGTAATTGATTCCCTCTAGAGTAAAGTAGGACTCATTTTGAGTACTCCCTCGAATGAGGTCCGCAATATACTTTCTTTCAACTCCAAAGGAGCTCTCTACTAAATGAAAGCTCTTAGCAAAGGAACTGTCCGCAATAGACTTAATTGTATAGTCTTCGTGAGTGGCCATTCTCTTACTTGTTTGGTCCTTAGGACTTAAAAACTCTTTTGGAATTTTAAGGTCCTGAAGTCCAGGCATTACATATTCAGTGGTATGGGATAGAGGAGCGTGACCGATATCGTGAAGGAGGCAAGCTAGCTTGAATGTTTCTTTAAGTTTTAAAAGATCCGGAGTGGAGTGGAATCCTTTAAAGAGCTTGTCAAAGGCCCTATCCCCAACATTCATAACTCCAATTGAGTGAATAAAACGAGTATGAGTAGCCCCAGGGAAAACATATTCGGAAAAGCCTAGCTGCTTGATATTTCTAAGCCTTTGAAAGAAAGCATCCTGAATAATAGGGACTTCTTCATTTAGAATATGAATAGAACCGTGTACGGGATCTCTAACTTCCATGGGCTTCCTGGGGTAAATTGTGCGATAAGTTATTTAGCTTCTGAAACTTAGTTACTTTTTTCTAAATTGGCAACGTTTTCTTCAAGCCATGTAATGATATCCGAAGATTCGAATTTAGGCTCTCCGTTGATATATAGGCAAGGCACAGTTTTACGGCCTGTTTTCTCCATGTGAAAACGAAGATCGTCTGGATTGGTCATAACGTCATGCATTTCAACCTTAATTCCAAGAGAATCCACTTTTTGCATTACGCGTACGCAGAAGGGACAGCTATCAAATTTATAAAGTTTAAGCTCTGGAGAGTTCATATCATTTCCTCGTATTAAGTTCATAAAAAAAGCCCCGAATAAATCCGGGGCTTCATCATTAGCATGATTGAAATTGAAAGAAAATGAAGAGAACTTAGAAAAGACCTCCGTCTTTATCGTCATCCTTGTCCTTATCTTTATCTAGACCACGAGCATAGAGCTCATCTTCGTCCATTATTTCAGGCTCTTCTTCTTCATCGGGCTTATCAAATGCATCATTATAACCCCAACCAAAGGCGTACTCACCACTGGCTCCATCTTCGTCTTCAGGGTCGACCTCTTCAGAGAGCTTAGGTGTTGAAGGAGGGTCTGATTTGTCAGAAGATGCACTCTGTTCTGGATTTAAACCAGCTGCAGTTTCTGGTCCATCATTGGCGATCGTTACCGTATTGGCTGGAGCGGCTGCAAGTTCCTCTTCTTCCTCTTCATCACTAGACTCTAAAAGTTCTGGAGCGACAGGAATTTGATTCTTTTCTTTGTATTTTCTGATGGCCTCTTCTCTGGCGATTCTTTTCTTTTCTTCTTCAGAAAGATCCTCATCTTTGGCCTTGGGCGCAGCTTTTTTAGCTTTGGGGGTGGGCTTTTTGGGGGAGGCTTTCTTTGCTGTTTTCTTTGAAGCTTTTTTCGTCGCTTTTTTAGTGGCCTTCTTAGTTGTTTTTTTGGTTGTCTTTTTGGCAGTTTTTTTCTTAGTGGCTTTCTTGGCTACTTTTTTCTTTGTTGATTTCTTAGTAGCTTTCTTCGCTGCTTTTTTGGCGACCTTCTTTTTAGTGGCCTTTTTCGCAGTTTTCTTCTTTGTAGTTTTCTTTGCAGCTTTTTTAGCTACTTTTTTCTTTGTAGCCTTCTTGGTGGCTTTTTTGGCTACTTTCTTTTTAGTGGCCTTTTTTGCAGTTTTCTTCTTTGTTGCTTTCTTTGCAGCTTTTTTAGCTACTTTTTTCTTTGTAGCTTTCTTGGCTGTTTTCTTGGCTACTTTCTTCTTTGTAGCTTTCTTTGTAGCCTTCTTGGTGGCTTTCTTGGCTACCTTTTTCTTTGTGGCCTTCTTGGACGCCTTTTTCTTTGCTGTTTTTTTGGTCGCTTTTTTAGCAGTCTTTTTGGCTACTTTTTTGGTCGCTTTCTTTGCAGTTTTCTTTGCAGTTTTTTTCTTGGCTGTTTTTTTCTTGGCCACAATAAACCCCCCTGTAGGCTTAATTCTTAAATAGGCTAGTAACTAGCATGAGTATAGCTAACTCCAAAAGGACGAATCAAGGTTTTTTGTTCAGGTGATAGATAAAATTATAGTTATTTTGAAAAATGATGCGGTTTTCTTAAAGAAGTTAATTAAAACTTAGGATCAGTACCATAATCAACGAGCTCTACGGTATTTACAAAGTTTTGCATGGGCTCGTTTATTTCAGGTGCTTCTGCTGTGTAGCTTTCTGAATTGGTACCTTCTGCAAAAATGGGAATACCTGAAGAGCCAGCAAGTCCACCACCAGGAAGTACTGATTTGATCGGGATAAATTTTGTTGAGTAAGAATTTCTCTTCGCCAAAGTTGTTGTTGAAGGAGTAAATGGAGATCCGATATTACCGTCTGCATCAGCGCCTTGGCGACTACCTGGCTGGTAGGCAGTTAATAGCAGCTTGGGATCAAATTTGTCTGAAGGATCTTTATAGGTACGAGTGTAGAAGTATCTCCACTGAGGATTTCCATTTTGTTCGTTGAAATATTTATTCACATGATCCGCAATTGGAGTGATATCAGGACAAGCACTCTGAGTGGTATTAAAGAAGGCCTTGAATTTCTGGGCCATCGATAGAGTGTCGCAGTCGGTGTCTGGAAAGCCTTCAATAGGGTCTTTGTAAATGGTATCGGCACTTTTGTCATAGGAGTCACCACCGGCAGTAGTAGCCCCTACCTCTCGAACTGCTTCAGCGACTTCTTTTAAGGCGTCTGTGTAGAGATCAATAGAGGATTCATTGATTTGAATATATTCGCGAACAATTTGAGACGCCGCTTCAGGAGAGTTGTACAGTCCATCAGATGTGATGAGAGGTGCGTAGAGATTATATAGGGGAGCATTGGGGTTTTGGAATCCCACTCCAACGGCTTGTGCTGGATGGATATAAGAATTTGCATCTATTCCTAAAGGATTATTTCCGGACTGATCCATTACAGGAACGAGATAATTAAGTGCCTCATAACGAGTTGGAGCTCTTACATTGTGAATACTTCTGAGAATATCTTCATCAGAAAAAGCCGAGTTTACCGAGCCCTCACGGTTTTGAACAAAGAGTTTGAATTGATCAATATTGTAGAGACCAACGGAGTTTAAAGTAGGATCTCCAGAGAAATAGGCTGTATTATCGGAAGGGGAAGGAGCGATGACTCCTAAAGTTCCTGTATCATCTGAAACTTGAGCAAAGTTTTGAAAGTCATAAGTTAAATTGGGAATACCATATTTTGGATTACCTGCTACGATAGGGTTTCCCCCTACCACGGCACCTGTAGTCCCGGTAACCCAAAAGTCTTCGATAAGAGGAATAGGGTATCCCCCTTGGAGTACTTTCTTCTTATCTTCAACAGGAGTAGAAGAGTCTAAGGTTATACTTGAATCAACATCAAAGGCAGAAATATAATTTCTGGAAATACCGTTTTGCCTAATTTCAGTTTGAGTATTGTTAGATCGAAAGAGTATGGGACCAACTCTTCCACCAAAGGGCTTTGCAGCACTATAGGCTTTGAGCGTGATTCCATTACGATCAGCTTCTGTATTAAGAAAAGGATAGAAGAGTCCTACGAACTCACTCTCTCCTTCAACAGCATAATAAGTTACAACCTGAGGGTTTTTATAAAATCCCATAAGGTAACCAGGAACGGGAAGGGCAACTTTGAGCCCACCACATTGCCCCTCTGATGTAACCGAAGTATTTTTGAATTTAGCTGTAGTACTAAAGAAAGCGGTGTAGAAGATAGCATAATTAACAGGCATGGCTTTTAAGTCGAGATAGTACTTTTGTAGCGCTGGAGAATCAGCTGGAATTAAGAAGGCACTTAGGTCTGTTACTTCTGGTAATAGAGGGGTAGGAGGGATTTCTCTCAAACGAAATCTTGAACCCATATCTAGTGAGTTTCCGCCTTCTTTGGCATTACCTCCTGAGAGATTTCGATAGGCAGAGAAGAAGGCCTTATTAATTCTCTCATAGTAGGGAAGTGAATTATTATTTTCAGTATAATTGGCAATGGGAACACATCCCGACGTTGTTGCAGAAGGGTCATTACAAACAAAGTCAGTGATAGGAGGCGCATTAACAATGGCCTCTAGATTTCTCATTCTCATTCCAAGCTCAATTGCTTCAACCCAAGCTCCAATTCGGGTAGATGCAATCTGGGGAACGCCGGGAAGAATATCGGCTTTACCAATTCCATAAGTCCACATGATAGCTGCTCCTTGATTTACAGCGGATCTTTCGGAGCAGTCATTAGATTTAGTGGCGACAATATTATTGAGAAAGGACTCATGTTGTTCTGAGATACTGGGAAGCCCCACTGTATTGAATCGAGGAAGACCAGGAAGACTTACAATTTCACAGATATTATTACTTGAACCATAGTGAATACAAATTGAAGGAACATTGAAGCGATCGTAAATTTCGGGATCATGATGCTGACAGTTCGCCCCTCGGAACTGTCGAAGTCTGAAATTCATTGTATTAGATGGATTAAGGGGAACATTGCCATTGCAACTGGGGTTTCCGCTATCTGTTCCATCGGGATTCTCTATGGAATCCAGTCCAATATTTCCAAACACATAATATTTGAGCATCCACTCTTTATATGTGTTTCGCATTTCCCAATTAAGATGACCAATATTGGTGAGTTGGCGAGCTTGAGTAGCCGCTCCAGCATAAGCTGCAGCGTCGACAGCATTTTGCAGGTTGATCTTGGCCTTTACAAAGAGTCCGACATTTACAATAAAAGCAATAAAAGTCACGACCACCAGAAGGGACATTCCTAGAAATATAGAAACTTGACCAGCTTCACTTTGGAGCTTTAAGTTCCTGAATTTCTTTAAAATGGATGAGACACTTACCTTCATGGGATTGGGGTCCAAGTTGAGGCGTCAAAACGCATTGATTTTAGTGTCTTAATGCTACTAGGGTCAAAATATATGGTCAATTCTTGAGGAAAAAAGACGTAAATATCTGAATTTTGTCGCAATGGGTCTTTTTCTGTTTTGGAATGAGATTTGAACTTAGAGAAGTGATCTTCCAAAACAAGGCCGTATTGGAAGAAGTAGTACGTAGGCAGTTCGGTCGTCCTATCAAGTATCACTTTTCCACTGAGCTATGCGACAGCATGCTTTTCTAAAGTTGATCTTCCGGGGGCCGTCGCAGGGCGGCTCTCGGCCTTTTTAAGCAAGGGGACCGATTCTTTCCCCCTTATAAAGTAGGGCAAAATTTAGGTAAAATAGAGGGGTCTGACAGGAGGATAAGATCATGGAATCTAGAAAGGATTTTACTAAGAATAGACAGGCCATGTGGCGCCCTTTAGAAGAAAGAACTTATCGCTATAAGAAATCGGCCATGGAATTCTTCTGTCCTCTGTGTCGTACCAAGAGGAACTTTTCGATTAATTTTCGCCTCTCTCCTATGAATTTCTTGCAGATGATCCTTATCACGGCTCTTTTCACGGGCCTTACTTACAGTTGGTTTGGGTTAAGAGGATCTTTTATATTTTTTATTCTGTGGCCTATTTTTGAATTTACGAGAAGGGCCCTTTATAAGAAGGAAATTCCTTGCCCTCACTGTGGCTTTGATGCTTCGTGGTACAAGCGAGACGTTAAGGTTGCAAGGCAACTCGTAAGTGACTTTTGGACAGATACCTCTGAGGAGGCTCAGGCTACAAGACAGGCCCATCAGGATGAGGCCGTTCTTCAAGAGTTGGCCAAAGATCAAAATTCAACATCTTCTTCAGCTTATTTTTAGATCCTTTCTAAAGCTGCCTTAATTATTTTAAATACTTAGTGTGTGCGGGCTCTATTCGCCTTTGCAAATTGAGAATTGGTTAGAAAATCTTGCTTCTAAAATAGTGCAGGACAGGATATGTTTGGCCATATCATTTCAATTCTACCTCATTAGAGGTGAGTTTACCTTGTCACACCGAGATTCTAAAGGTTGTTTTTGGTGTGCTTTAACTGATAGGAGACTTTTATGAGTATTAACAAAGTGATCTTGATTGGAAGATTAGGTCAAGAGCCAGAGCTTAAGTACACACCATCTGGAGCAGCTGTATGTAACTTCTCTCTAGCGACTTCAGAATCTTGGACTGACAAATCTGGTCAAAAACAAGAAAGAACAGAATGGCACAGAGTTGTTGTTTGGGGAAAACTAGCTGAACTTTGTAACCAATACCTTGCAAAAGGAAGACAGTGTTTTGTTGAAGGTTCTCTTCAAACAAGATCTTGGGAAGATAAGCAGGGACAGAAAAGATACACAACAGAAATTAATGCAAGAAATATTCAATTCCTTGGTGGACAAGCTTCTGCTGGAAATACACAAAGTCAGGGACAGGATTCATACAATCAAATGACTCCTCAAAATGACAGTGTTATGAATCAAGATTACGATATCTCAACTGATTCAAACTTCACTGCTGATGATATTCCATTCTAGAGATTACTAAAAAATAATAAGCATTCCCAAAGCCTCTTGAAAAAGAGGCTTTTTTATTTCTAAAAGAAGTGTTTTTTGTATAATTCAGTTTATGAAATATCTAATTTTTCCTCTTTTTATTTTATTCACGAGTTGCTCTTTCTTGGCCAAAAATCATCATCGAAATCAACTCTTAAAACATTATGCTTCTCTACACGAATATGATGAGCCATTCGAAGATATTGTGAAAAGCGTAAAATCTTTCTGCGAAAAAAGAAGGGATGAGCAAAATCGCAAGTCCGAGCCAAGAATATTGCTTGGAGTAAATGGCTTTGTTTATCAGAAAAAGCTCCATCACTCATGGAGAGAGGTTAAACTTGAGAAGTTTGGAATCCATATTAAGACAACCTTAGCTCCAATCGTAGCTTTTCACGTACTTGAAGAGAGTAAAGATAGTATCGTTCTAGCTGGAGTAAATCATACCTATAGAGTATTCAAATCTACGAATGATAAAGTTAGAATTGAAGTGAAGCGCCTCTATCCAAGTATTATAAATCCATCCCAACTTCCTTTAGTCGAAAATCAAATTAAAATGAGTTCTTATCATGGAGAAAGAAATAAAATTGTCGACTTAGATATATCAATAGAAAAAGCAACTCGAGATAAATCGATAGAGTGGGACTTACTAGAAATAATTGATCATGAAGCTAGAAATAGCTATGTGAAGAAAGCATTTGAAGTTGTGGATAAGAAATGGAAAGAAAAAGAATCTTAGACAAAAGGCCATAAAATCTAATATTTTTTATAAAGAAATTCCTCAAATTAAACTGAATAATAAAAGTAAGGCTTCCAATGAGAAGTCTTTTTTGGTTTTTAGAATTGAAAACCTAGAGATGTTTAAATTTTTAAACATTTAATTCAAGTCTTCATCATGGATATTGCTCGTTTAAAAGATAGCATTGATTAGTAAATCAATAGACAGGAACTATCTATGAAGACAAATCTCGAAGAAACTAAAGAATCATCCCCTAAATCAAAATGGAATTCTTATAAAGAAACAATGAAAAGAGATGTCTCCATTTTTGATCTTGCACGAGAAGGTCGTGTAAATGACCTTAGAGATACAGTTGAACTTATTTGCAGGGAGTCTCACCTCTCGGCTTCACAGGAGTCAAAGAATCTCTCCTTTACTGCTTCATTCAATCAGAAAAATAAACGAGGGCATTCACCACTTATGCTTGCGGTATATAACAATCAATTAGATATGGCGAAATATCTCATTGAGATGAATGCCGATGTTAATTCTATAGACGCTAATGGGAATTCAATCTTAATGGGGGCTGCCTTCAAAGGAAATACTGACGCCATAGATTTGCTCATAGAAAACGGTGCTCGTATTAATGACAAAAATTATGCGGGAATGGATGCTTATGATTGGGCCAAGCTCTTTGGCCGAAAAAACGCTATGGAAAAACTATCTTTATATCAAGGTAAATCATCTCACTGGAGTTCCCGTCTTGGTATCGGTTTTAAACTTTTAAAATCTATTTTTATAAAATAATAAGGAGTAAAAATGAAGAAGGATCGCCTTACAACAGCATCAGGTATACCTGTTGCTCAAAATCAGCACTCTCAAACCGCTGGAGAAAGAGGGCCTGTTCTCATTCAGGATCTTCAACTTATAGAGAAACTTGCTCACTTCAATCGTGAGCGAATTCCGGAAAGAGTAGTTCATGCCAAAGGCTTTGGTGCCTATGGAAAGTTTACCGTAACCAATGATATTACAAAGTATAGTTGCGCAAAAATCTTCGAAAATGTGGGAAAAGAGACTGAACTATTTGCTCGCTTCTCAACAGTTGCAGGAGAAAAAGGCTATGCAGATACAGACCGAGATCCAAGAGGTTTTGCAGTCAAATTCTACACCGATGACGGTATCTGGGATTTGGTTGGAAATAACACTCCTGTATTCTTTGAACGTGACCCTCTCAAATTTCCCGATTTTATCCATACCCAAAAACGAGACCCAGAAACTGGACGAAAAGATCCTCGCAGAATGTGGCATTATTGGTCTTTATCACCAGAGAATATGCACCAATTGATGATTCTCTTTAGTGATCGCGGACTCCCTGATGGTTTTCGTCATATGAATGGTTATGGATCCCATACATTCTCTTTATGGAATAAAGATAAAGAAAGATTTTGGGTAAAGTTTCACTTTAAAACCGATCAAGGAATCAAGAATCTGATGCCTGAAGAGGCCGAAAAACTCGCTGGTACTAATCCTGACTATGCCGGTGAAGATTTATTTAAGGCCATCGAGCAAGAAAATTTCCCAAAGTGGAATGTAAAGATTCAAGTTGTCCCTGAGGAAGAAGCTGAACAATTTGATTTTAATCCATTTGATTTAACTAAGGTGTGGCCTCATGGAAAATACCCACTAATTGACGTTGGAGTAATGGAACTCAATCGAAACCCTGAAAACTATTTTGCAGAAGTAGAGCAGGTCGCTTTTTCTCCCAATAATATGCCACCTGGAATTGGTGCATCTCCAGACAAAATGCTCCAAGGAAGACTTTTTGCATACGGCGACGCTCATAGATATCGTCTAGGCTCAAACTATCAATCTCTTCCTGTTAATAAATCAAAGTCAGAAGTTAATACCTATCAAAGAGATGGTAAAATGAGATTTGATGGGAACTATGGTTCAATGGATAACTATGAACCTAACGACTTTAATGGACCGACTGAAAACAACGATTTAACAGAACCACCTTTGAAAATTAGTGGAAATGTTGATCACTATAATTCTCACAAAGGAAATGATGACTATTCGCAAGCGGGAGATCTCTATCGTCTCTTTACTGAAGATCAAAAAGATCGTATTGCTCAGAATATTGCTGCAAGTTTAGGATCATCATCGAAAGAGGTGCAACAGAGAATGATTGGTCACTTTGAAAAATGTGATCAAGATTTGGGAACCCGTTTAACAAAAGAACTAAATGATCATTGAAAACTACCCTATTAGAGTGGGGATAAAGAATTGATCATTATGGTTCAATTTTTTATCCCTCTTTAGGTACGTTTCTTTATTTTCCATAACTTAATCATTTTCTAAAAAACGAT